>OBAA01000696.1_pt1 | contig 28323 bp, 37 predicted proteins | sample 1475961 | NCBI WGS metagenome assembly OBAA01 (sample SAMEA2579960, study PRJEB22360) | human gut metagenome | biome: human gut; feature: human-associated habitat; material: faeces | place: Denmark | collected 2008/2010 | reverse complement strand
TGGTTTTATTTACTGCCAGGGCCGCTTAGGGCCTGGAAAATTTAACGAACTATTGACACCAATCAATTGAAAAAATTTTTATCTTTGATCAACCATCTTTCACCAAACCTATAATTTAAATTAAACCGACATGAAAAAAATCTTTTACGCCCTGCTGGCCTTCACCTTGGGCGCTGCCTGCTGCGCCTGCAACGACGACAACGATCCCGTCGTGATCGCTTCTGAACTGGAAATTACCCCCCCCCAGTTGGATTTTGAGTGGAATCAAAGTGATTCTCAGTTAGTTACAGTCAAAACAGACGGTTCATCCTGGACGGCCGAGCCTGCTGCCGACTGGATTACCGTCACCCCTGCCGACGGCAGTTTCACAGTGAGCGTTACCGCCAACACCGAAACCAGCGACCGCTCATCCACCGTTACGGTGAAAGCCGATGAGCTGACGGCAACCCTGACCGTCAAACAGGGCTTCAACCGCGAAGGGAGTTGGTACGTGGAGTTTGTTTCCGAAAACGACGCCACCTTCTACAACATATCCGACAACGGCAAATGGGTCGTCGGTTCCTACAACGGCTATACCGTTGTCTATAATGTCGAAACCGGCGAGACCGTCTATAACACGGTCGGAGGCGAAGAGGGACAGCCCAATAACCTGGATGCCTACGACATTACGGACGACGGCACGCCCGTGGGCAGCTATCTCGGCCTACCGGCCGTTTATAAGAACGGCGCCTGGCAGGAACTCGACACGGACGGGCACAGCATGGGCGCCGTTTACGGCACCACGCCCGACGGCAGCGTTTATGCCGGTTTCGTGGGCACGGGCAGCGATTTCAAACCGGTGAAATGGATCGACGGACGGATCCAATACCTCACCTGTCCCGAGACGAGCTATACGGGTCAGGAGGCCTATGCGGGATTCGTGGTCAAAACCATGTCGGCGGACGGTCTGTGCGTCGGAGCGGACTGGACGGACCAGCTCGGCTGTTACTGGAGCGCCTCGGGCGAGGTCGTCTATTACGGCGAAAGCACCCTCATTATCCAGGACGACTTCCTGATGAGCGACTATGGCAGTCAGACGATGATATCCCCCGACGGCCGCTACATCACCACCACCATGTATGACTACTCGCAGCAGATCATGGAGCCGCCTTTCTCGGTACCCACCCCGATCGTGTACGACCGCACCACCGGGCAGGTCGCTAAATTGATCTCCGACGAAGGCGGTCACGGCAACTGTACGACCCCGGACGGAATCACCTTCATCGGCACCGCGCCCATCGGCACGAGCGAGCTGGCGATGGTTTACGAAAATGGCGTCTTTACCCCGATGCAAACCTGGCTCAAAACGAATTACGGCATCAAGATCAACCATCAGGGAGGCGAGGCGGTCGCCATATCGGCCGACGGCAAGACCATCGTGGGTTTCTATCTGCTCGAGGGAAATTACGTGAACTACGTAATCCATCTGGGCGAACGGATCAAGTGACGACCACTCGGTCGAACCTTGCAGCAGCGCGGCCGGTCGGCCGCGCTGTTTTCGTTCTTCCGTCCCCGCTTCCGGCCGACGGAAAACCGTCGCAGCCTTTCGACCGGCGCGGTCACGGTGTTTCCCGCTGCCACGGAAGCAGCAGGTACAAAACAGAAAACCGCCTGACGGCGGTTTTCTGCGAACTGAACTTTTTACTTTAAAACTTTATTGCTTATTGCTCCTCCAAATCCATCCGATAGGGACAATACATGACCACCCCCTGTTGGGAAACGGCCTCTTGAATCTGTTCGTAGGTCTGCATGGCATCGCCCAGCTCCGAGCGGGTGAACGAGGAGCGTAACTGTGCCCCGAAGAACTGGAACAGCAGCGGCAGGTCCATGGGTTCGTCGAATACTTCGGTCACACGGTAATCGTCGCCCAGCTCCGCCTTGTCGGCCGCTATGGCGATGGCCGCATACAGCCCGCCGTATGTGTCGATCAGCCCGATTCCCAGGGCATCTTCACCCGACCACGAGATGTTAGTCACAGGAAAATTCGGGACGCGGAACGCGGCGAAAGTCGCAACCAACGAACAGCAGTCGGTCATCATCAAGCTGCTGTCCGACCACCGCAATTTCGACAACGAGCAGGTGGTCATGTTCTACAACATCATCGCCGAACAGATGTCTTGGACGCAGATCACCGTCGAGACCATCCGGCGTTACCGGAGGAAATACGCCTTGCTGACGTCCGCAGGTCGTTTGGGTGATACGGAGTTCCGCAACCGTCTTGCCATGCAGGTCAAGCGCCGCCGCCCGAAATTTCCGCTCTACATGTGGAGCCTGGACGGCTGGGTCTGCGAGCTGTTGTTCCAGGAATATGCCGACGGTGCGACCACCTACCACAACCGCTTGGTCGTCGAGGTCGTTCTCGACCCGTGCGTGAATTATCCGATCGGCTACGCCATCGGACGGCAGGAGGACACCACACTGATCAAGGCGGCGCTCAAGGATGCCGTGAACCATACGGCCGAGTTGTTCGGTCGGCGTTACCGGGCGCATCAGGTCCAGAGCGACCGTTTCGCCATCAAGAAGATGACGCCTTTTTACGAGGCTGTCGGTGCGGAATACACCCCGGCCCAAGTCGGCAATGCGAAATCGAAGCCTGTCGAGCGCTATTTCCTCACGCTCAACAAGCGCTATGGGCAGTTGTTCGAGAACTGGTCGGGGTTCGGCATCACCTCGAATAAAACGCTCCAGCCGAATGCGGATGCGATAGACCTGCTGAAAAAGAAATTTCCCGACGAAGCCGGCTGCCGTGCGCAGATCGAGCAGATCATCGCCTCGGAACGTGCCGCCAAGCGCGAGGAGTATCTGAAGTTGTGGGCCGAGGTTCCGGAAGAGCGGCGTCTGGTGTTCCCGCTGGAGCAGTATCTTCTGCACTTCGGCGACGAAACGGGCTACAAGAATGCCCTCGAGGGCTCGGGTCTGAACGTGAAGCTGCTCGGCGCCCGCTGTTCCTACGACTGCTTCGACCCTCGGTTCCGCCAATACGCACACGTGCGCTGGAATGTGAAGTACGACCCGGATAACCTCGACCATGTGCTTGCCGTCAATGACGACGGGACGCTGCAGTTCCTGCTCGAGAGCAAATACGTGCAGCCGATGGCCAAAATCGAGCGCACCGAAGAGGATGTGCGTCAGCTTTCACGCGTCGCCGAGTTCAACGGAGGCCTGCGGAAAGATTTGCTCGGACAAATAGGCAGCGCCTCGGAAACGACTACGAATCTCATCAAAGATAATCCGCAGTTGCAGAATACGCTTGCCCGCCTGCTTATATCCGATTCGAATGGGCAGCACAAGCAGCGCCTGCAGCAGGAGCGACGCAAACCCCGGCGCCTGCCGCCCGTGGATGTGAAGAACCTGGAAGTCAAAACGGCCGAAGAGGTCGTTCCGACACCTTCGGCCAGAAAAGAAGAGTCGATATTTAATCTCTACTAATATGAAAACAACCGAAAAACAAGCCATCGCCGCCCGTCTGAAGGAGTATTGCGAGAACAAGGGCAGCCAGAACAAGGCGGCCGCGACGCTCAAGGGCGTAAGCCCTGCGACGCTTTCTCAGATGCTTAACGGTAACTGGGAGCTTATCACCGAGGAAATGTGGCGCAATGTCGCTGCGCAGATCGGTTACGACGCCCGGCAATGGATCATCGTCCGGACCGAGGGTTACAACCGGATGTACAAGCTGCTCGCCGATGCCCAGGAGAACGCGCTGGTGCTGGCCGTGACGGGCGATGCCGGGTGCGGGAAGTCGCAGGCGATCGAATACTACGCCCGTCATCACCGCGACGTGTTCGCGCTGTCGTGCTCGGAGTATTGGAACCGCAAGCAGTTCCTCACGGAGCTGCTGCAGGCGATGGGTGTCGAGGCCACGGGGAGCACGGTCGCCGAAATGATGTCGGAAGCGATTCTGACGCTCAAGCGCAAGGCCACGCCGATCGTCGTGCTGGACGAGGCCGATAAGCTGAGCGACCAGGTGCTCTACTTCTTCATCTCGCTCTACAACAAGCTGGAGGACCATTGCGGGATCATCATCTGCGCCACGGACTACCTCAAGAAGCGCATCACGCGCGGGGTGAAGGCCAACCGCAAAGGGTACAAGGAAATCTACTCGCGCATGGGCCGGAAGTTCATCCCGATGCCTGTGGTGAACGGCGAGGACATCGCGGCGGTTTGCGTGGCGAACGGAATTACGGACCGCGCGACGATCGAAGAGATCATCGACGACAGCGAGTGCGACCTGCGCCGGGTCAAGCGGCGTGTGCATGCAGAGAAAAAACGGCTTTCAAACAATGATTAAACGGTGTTCGAATGAGTAAGGCGATCAGCAATAAGAATGTCGCGGATGCGAAATTCGCTCCGGCTCCGTTCGACGGGCCTTTCAAGGCGGCGCTGGGACGTCCCGAGTTGAAAGGGTCGTGGCTGATCTTCGGCAAGTCGGGCAGCGGCAAGACGACATTCGCGCTGCAGCTGGCCAAATACCTGACACGATTCGTCGATAAGGTCGCTTTCGATTCGCTCGAACAGGGGCTGTCGCTGTCGATGCAGAAAGCCTGGAAGCGCGTGGACATGGCGGCAGCGGGTTCGAAAGTGATCTTTCTGGACAAGGAATCCCTCCCGGAGCTGCGGGACCGGTTGTCGAAGCGCAAGAGTCCGAATGTGATCATCATCGACTCGGTGATCTGCCTGGTCGGAATGCGGCTGGCGGACTACCAGAAGCTGATGAACGACTACCCGAACAAGCTGTTCATCTTCCTGGCGCACGAGGACGACCGGGGTAACCCGTCACCCGCTTTGGCCGAAAAAATTCGCAAACTCTCGGATATCAAGATGCACGTCGAGGGGTACAAGGTTTTCACGACGACGCGCTACGAGGACCGAACAAAGGGCGAAGGCGGCGAGGACTTCACGATCTGGGAAGAGGGAGCCGCAGAATATAGAGCAGAACTTTAATACTCAAAAATATGGCACAAAATATCATGGACAAACAGAAAAAGTGGCTGCTGCGGCAGTTTCACACCCTTTGCAGCCGACTGCATCTGTCGGCCGAGGAGAAAGAGGCGATCATCGAAGGGTACGGCGTGGAGAGTTCGGCGGACATCGGCAACGACGATTTGTTGGCCATTTGCCGGGAACTGGAGCGCCGTTTGGATCGGGACGCGCTGAAGATGGACCGCCTGCGCAAGCAGGCCATCGCCGCCATCGGCGGATGGCTGCGGATGCAGGGCAAGGAGGAGAATATCGCGCAAATCAAAGCGATCGCCTGCCGCGCCACACGCTATGAGAGCTTCAACAAGATTCCGGCCGAGCGGCTGCGCAACCTCTACAACACCTTCCTTAACAAACAGAAGGATTCGAAAACAATCGACGAACTGGTAAGCATGGCGATCTATTCGCAGAGTGCGAGCCGCCAAACTGCCTGCTGATATGATTCCTGCCCTGACGCCCTACATCAGCCGTTATTACGATGACTGGCGGCGCGGCTCCCGGCGCTGGTGCTCCTTCCTGGGCATTCTCCCGTATGCGGATGACGTGCTCTCCGACGTGTTGGAGTCGCCGTGCCGTCGTCCGGAGGCGTTTCAGTTCGACCTGCTCGCCCGTGAACAGGCCGGAGAACGCCCGCTGCTTTTCTATGTGTTCGGAGCGCTGCGCACGGAAGCGATCCTCTATGCGCAAAAATACCGCGTAACCTGCTCGATCGAGCGCTTCCCGCAACTGAAAGAGAACGACGACGGATCGGATCAGGAAGTGTCGGCCGAACCGTTCGCCGCATTCCGGGAAGTGGAGGCGATATTCCGGAGCGACGATTTCATCGACGAGAGCCTGCAGTATGGCGGCCACGGACGCTTGTATCGCTATGTGACCCGTCGCACGGGAAAACACGGTTTCTATCCCATGATCAAGTATCAAGTGCACCTCCCGGACGGATCCCGGCGTCAGTTCAGCCGCCGCAGCTCGGCGATCGCATTCCTCGCGGGGCAAAATCCCCCCCCGGAAATCGGACGGGCAATCAACTGAAAAGAACGAACAACAACCTTTTAACCAATAGATAACATGAAAGTAAAAGTAACCTGGCGGGCGAACAACCCGTTTATCGCGCCAGACAAGCGCGATGTGATCAGAACGGCCGAGGTTTCCTCGGACAAACTCAATGACGCGGATCGCGTCGAAGAATGGGCACGCGAGGCCACTCCGGAAGGATTCCACCTTCACCAGATCGACTGCGACATGTGGCGTATGGAATACGACGACGAAGCGAAACGAATCATCAAATAACAACGACAATGGGACAGAAATCAATTATCGGCTGCGGCTACGTGCCGCGCGACGCAAGGGCCGTATGCCTTAAAACGGATCACGAAACCCTTCTCGACGGTGTGGAGTACAAAATCATCGCGGCTCCCTATGAGAGATCGTTTATAAAGCTACACAACCCGGGAAGAACTCGATTCCGGTACAATGCGATGGCGGTAAACGTCCTCGATCCTCAGACGGGACTGACCTACGCTGTAGAGTACCATCCGGCAAACCTGGTCCGCAAGGATGCCGCGGCGCCGCAGGCTGCGGCGTCCGAGTCCTTCAAGATGGACTCGGCGGCTTACATCAAGCAAATACGGTCGCTCGCACAAGCACTCGTTCAGATGGCGAAAGACAATCCGGATGTGGAGAACGATTGTGGCATACTGCTGATCTACAACCGCATCAACGAGGATGGAAAAACCTACACGGGAGGCCGATTGTTCGGCGGCAATTCCCGCGCCCTTCAGTTCGGGCTGAAGAAATTATTTTCCGATAATTCGCAATTTCGCTCTCTGTTGGCTAAACTGATCGAGAAAGCTGCGATGAAACGTGCCCATGATGTTCTGATAAAATTCGATGGTATCGTATGCGGCGAGCGCAACGAATGAGCGAGGCGCTGCTGCGCTATGCGGATGCCGTGAGGGAAACGGCCTGCCATTTCACGGAACTGGGGGCGCTGCTGAATGATCTGCGGATCGGAGGACCTCGGACAAAAAAGGTAAACGGACAACAATTAAAAGAGAAAATTTTATGGCAAAGAGAGAAAAGAAGATCATCATCTCGGGCGTCACGCGCGAGGCAATGGAGGATGCATTCGGACGTTACGCCACGGCTGACGCCGAGGCCCAGAGCATCACGGCTGAAATGGATCGGCAGTTCGTCGCTATCCGCGAGCAGTATGCCGATCGTCTGGCGGAACTGGAGGGCCAGAAGCGCGAAGCCTTCGAGGTGATGCAGGTGTTCGCCACAGAACAGCGTGAAGTGTTGTTTACGAAGCGTCGGTCGCTGGAAACGACGCACGGTATTATCGGATTCCGCACGGGAACCCCGAAACTGAAAAACCGCAAGGGCTTCACGTGGGCGGCTGTGCTGGAGCTGGTGAAGACGTTCCTGCCGAAGTACATCCGCCTGACGGAGGAGATCGCCCGCGACAAGATGCTCGCCGACCGGGACGAGGAGGGCATGGCGGAGCTGTTCACCAAGTGCGGCGTCTATGTCGATCAGGACGAGGCGTTCTATGTCGAACCCAAAAAGGAGAAGGAGGATTAGGCCGAATGGAAAAGACGCGGGAGTATCGCAGGACGACCGTCGAACTGTGCCGCAACTGCGGCGGTCGGGGTTATGTTGCCGAGGAGTACGTCTTCGGACATGAGGACGGCTCGTCGCCGAAAGCAGGCCGCTCGACCCGTCCCTGTCCGGTCTGCGACGGCCGGGGCCGCGTCTGGAAGGTAAACGGGGGCACGGTGAAGATCGAGCCTTTCGCCGGACAGACGGAATAAAAAAGACCCGTCGCCGAAAAAATCAGCTAACGAGTCGAAAGGTCGAAGTTTTGACAAAGATAGCGATTTTTTCGGAGAATGGGCAAAAAGGGTGGAAAAAGAAATATCAACACGCTGCGGCGCGTTCGCCTGGTCTGTGCGATCGTCAAGGAGCATTACGAACCCGGCGTGCTTCGGAAGTGCTACAAAGCCGTATGGCGGGAACACGTCTACCCGGTCTATCCCATGTGTTACCGCACATTCCTGAACTACGTCTCCACCCCTCCGTCTCTGCTTCGGGAGGCCGAAGCCTCGGAGCGGCTTCATCCTCCCGATCAACTCTCGCTGTTCTGAAGACTACCCCCGACCGCAAGGCCGGGGGTAGTTCATTTCCCGGGGGTGCCGATTCCCAGCCGCAGGGGGTGTGTCGTCGGCTGGGGGATGTCGCACCCCGCGGCGTCGCGGCAATGCGTCACCCAGCTCTCGATGTCCTCGCAGACCTCCCCGTGGTCGTGGTCCGTCGCGGATTCGTATGCCCGCATCGTCCCGGCCTGGCGGATGCCGTCGTCATAGGAGAATCCGAGCAGGGCCTGCGTGAGCGCATCGATGATGTCGAATCGCTCGAGGGCCTTGTTCCGGTACCTGTTCCCGGCTTCGGCCGTGGCCACGGTCGCCGTGATGACGTGCAGGCGCAGTACGACGTCGGCCTCCCGGACCCGCTGCCCGGCATAGCTCCAGCGGAGCGGTTCGAACTCGAAAAATACTGCAGGCGTGGGGAACGGCCGCTGTTTGACGAGCTGGGGAATATTTTCGTTCCACAGGTCGAAGTGCCAGAACACGCGCCTGCAGCCCTCGCGCTTCGCGGCATCCGGCTCGAAGGTCGGCACGCCGTCGATCCATACGACCTGCTCGAGACGCTCCGTAAGGATCAGAAAAAGGGTCTTTCTCATATCCGTGTGATTTTGGTAAGGTCGCGGCTAACGCGCTCGAGATGGCGGGTCATGATCGCCGTGATCGCCTCCCGCACCCGTTCGTGATCGCCGATGAACTGTCGTTGGGGCATCTTCATCGTCCGGGTATGCGCCCGGACACGGTATCGCCGTCCGGCGCGGCTGCGATAATGCGCCGGGACGTTTTGTCGGAACTGTCCTCCCTCGTTGTGCAGAGCGGCATAGGGTTTGTCGGATGTAAAGACAACCCCATTGCCCTGTACGGAGGCCCGTATTCCACGGCGCATGGCGCCTGTAACAATTAGAATCGTCGTGCTGCCACCTCTTGAGAGCACCTTTTTCGGCGTCCATTTGTCGCCGAAGAACCCCTGCCTGCGGAAATTGTCGTCGAACATTTCAGCAAGTTTCACTCGCATATCATTCAACACACGGGGCACGATACTTCGGTTTTTAGGCATTGTTTTGTTTTTTAAGTTCAAAAATATTACTTTTGCGAAAATGCATCATCTGTCCAATGACCAACGACAACTTACAACTTCGGAGCAAGACGTTCCTCGACTTTACGGACGACCCTGATGTTCTCGATGCAATTATCGAAGGACACAGCGAGGCCGACAAAGAGGATTTTCTGCGCACTTTGAGTCCGGAAAACGCACCGGCTTCGGAGCAGAACCGAGTCATTACGTTCATGGCCTTTGCCGAACTTTGCAAGGACCCCAAGCTCGTAACGGCTATCAGGTCCGAATTTGCGCAGGAGTACCGAGCTATTTTCAACGAATAAGCGATTCCAAATACTTTTCAAATCCTTCCTCGGAATACCATAAACTTTCTCTTACGATTTCGCTGCATGTCCGCTTCCCGATCTTTGTTCCGGAGGACGTATGCGCACCGCCTTGCAACAAGGCGTTTATCAATCCGTTTTTCTGGTCGTCGTAAGACTGTGTAAACAGATGTTCACGCACGGCCTCCAGTACCTTGTCAGCGTCTGCTCCGGTCCGTTCGATAGCCTTGCAATAGTTGCGGACCCACCGATTGTACCCCGTCGAACTGCGATTGTTCATAAACTCGGGATGCTGCATCTTGCCTCCCACGGCTTTATAAAATTCCGGCAATGTTTTTCGGGCAACGAACTCGTTCGCCAACTCCATGTATTGAATTTGCAGCGCCGTCATATTGATATTTCCCCGCTTATTCCGGTTGTGCGTGATCTCGTGCCAGAAGGTTGCCAGCGCATCGGCCTCGTCGAAGGATATTTCACTCTGCTGGCGCAATTTAGTCAGCCCGGAAAGTACGTGCTTGAGTCGATCCTTGTTCATCAAAATCGTTCCTGCGCAATCCGTACTGCCGTTATTCCGCGGATTCGTCTCTTTCCGTAAGGCCTTGAATCCGCGTTCGAACCATGCCCTGCGTTCTTCGGATGCGTTCATGAACTCGACGACCTGCTGCTGCGTTCGCAGCTCGGCGGACATCTGCTCGACGATCTGTTTCGCTTTCGCAGGGGCCTTGTAGTATGGATGCTTCTTGGGGTATATCGTGAGCGTTTTTCCGGCATTGAAACGAAACATCTGGGCCTTGAGGTCACGGGTGTACTCGTCGCCGATCGCCGTTACGGCGTCGCTGTCGGAGCGGGGATAATCGCCGTGCAGCACCTGCACAACGTTACATCTGCAATTCCAGCCATTTGGCGGGAGGTAACGGTCCCAGAACTTGTCGCCGGGCGGAAGTGTTACGCCGTCGAGCTGTCTGTGCGCCTCGCGCACACGTTCGTCTCCCGCTGTGCGGTACTGCAGGTCGTACTCGTCGCCGTCCTTTTCCCAGTCGTGCCACTTCACGGCCATCTGTGCGGAATGGACGGCGTGGTTGTATTCGGCATAGAGGTAGTTGCTGTTATAACGGGCATCTATGGCCTTTACGTCACGGTGAAAATCGGCAAAGGATTTGGTGTTGCCCTCCTCATCGGTGAGCGACAGGCCGACCTCCGAGAGCGAATGGTAGGTTTTCAGTCCCGAAAAAATAAAGACGTTGTTGCGCAGTGCCGCCGTGAGCTCGGGCGGCGTTTTATGCGATACGGTGAGCGCGGATGAGAGCACGCGGTTCGTCTCGTCGATTAGTCCCCGCACGCGCTCGTCACGCAGCATCGCGGGCGAAAACTCCCCTCTTTCGTACACGGCCCGTGCGGCTTTGTCGAATGCAGCGTGCCGGAATTGCGGCATTTCGTCCTTTTTCAGGGCGAGTGCGGCGCTGTCGTACAGATCACCCATCGCCCTGTGGAAAAGGGCGTAGTTGAGCGTTCCCGCGGCGTGTGTGGCGGTTTTGTGTTCGGGACTGTCCTTTCCGCTATCGGAATCAGCCCCTACTCGAAAAAACCGTCCGAACGTTTTCCCGTGATCGGAATCTTATATCGATCGATGAAATACTGGGGGTCCACGTCGTAGGACTGGAGGATCATGCGTTCCATCTCGCGGCGCTCGGAGGGCGAGAACGATGCGGCCTCGTCCCAGTCGAAACTCAGCCCCTCGAGGGAGAACCCGTGTTCGAGCATCAAGGGAATGAGTTTGTCGTTTACGATGTTGCGGACCATTGCGGCATCGGCAGCACAGACATTCTCGAAGATTTCGAGGTGTACCTCGCTCTGCGAAAGGGATGACCCGTTGTCGATGGTCATCGTCTGGTTCAGGATACCCTTCGACATTTCGGAATTGGCCCGGTCGATGCGGCGGTCGTAAACGTTGAAAGCGTCCCCGCGGCTCGACTCCTTGATGTCGATATCCGTGCCGTCGGGGAAAAGTCCCCACGCCGCCGCTCCCATATTCTCGAGCATCGCTTCGATGCGGCTGCGTTCCGATCCGGTCTGAACATTGGTTTTGGCAATGCGGATCGGCATTCCGAACAGCTCCCCGAAGACATCCCAGTATGCCAGCATGTTCTTCTTCGAGAACGCCTGCGGGACGCACTTGAGCAGCAGCCCGAGGTCGCGGGGCTTCCCGACTTCAATACACCATTTCGAATACGGTCCTGTTCGGAAGCTCACGCCCCGCTGGGGATCGTCGCCCGCATCCTTGACAATAACACCGAACTCCTGAATAACATGCTTGCGGGGCACTATCGACACGTCCGTAAAAGAACGGACGCCGTTGATTGTCGTTACGTCGCCCATCTGAATGAGCGAGTGGCCCCAATAGCGGGATTCGAGAACATAACCCACGAAATCAGCGAACCACTGACGCTCGAAAATCTTTTTGGCTTCGGCATCCTCTTTTCCGTCTTTGGTCCGCAGAACGAACTTCTTTTGCAGGGTCTTGCCGTCGCGCTGGCCCATGCAGCCCGTCAGGTGGAGATCGATCAGGGCATCGGTGTAGCAGTCGTAGAGTTGCGAACGTTTGGGGTTTTCGATGTTGATGGCCATCTGCCATGCCGTGCGCCAGGTGGCGATATCCTTCTGCGTGAGGTTGGCCGTCACCTGTTTGAGCTGTATGAGAACGCTGCGCTTCTGCTCGGGGGTCTTGGCGGCGCGTGCGGCCATGAGCAGCGACTCGTAAGTCCGGCCTTCGAATCCGCCGCCCGCAACTATTTTCTTTTTACCCATTCAATAGGTATTTGACAAGTCTTTGAAAAGTGTTTAATACCCGTATCGTCGGGGCGGAAGCGATCCGAACCGCACGGGATTCTGCATATCTTCGCCCTCTTCGGATTCATAGAGCGGCAGGTCGGGCATGGCCTTTCCGCTCTGCACGTCCTTGAGCCATGCGATAGCGTTGTTGTACATTGCCTCTCGCTGTTCGTCACCCATGTATTGCGGCAGCGACTGCCCGAGGTAGTAGAGGGCGATGCTGACCACGACACGCACAAGCATCGGATTGCGGTCGGCGCCCTGCTGTGCGAAGGCTTTGCACGTGTCGTAACGGGAACGCAGATAACCTTCGGCCTCCTCTTGTGCGCTCAATTCCGCCCGGATACGATTTTCGGGATCGCTCTGCGTGATGATATCGAGCACCTCGTCCGTGCATACGACCTTGTAGTCCTTATCTTCGAGAAACATTCGTCAGTTGGTTTTATAGATCGCTGCGGCCGCAATGTCTGCGACCGTCACGCCAGGCCGATAAAACCTTTCGGCTGCCAGCCGCCGGATGTGCTCCTTCGAGACGCACAGCGGGCGGCCGCCGAGGTTGATGACGAACTGCTTCTTTCCTGTGCGGCGCTTGCGTTCGTCGGCGATACGAATCTGTTTTTTGAGGCGGTGCCGGAATACCAGCGCCCTGAATAGTTTTACCATAGTCTTTTCGATGATATGTGTCTGCGCCCGATCGACGGCACGAATGCCTGTTCGCGGGTGTGCTGCTGTAATTTGTAGATCGCTCCTTCGTCAGCATCCGGGGCGTCGTCGTGCCCGGACATCCCCTTCTCGAAGCAGAGGGTTTGGTCGATGGCCGTGAGCATGTCGGGGTCGCGCTGCATCCGGGCGTTGTAGAATACGAATCCGCGCTCCCAGAGGGGCGATATGGCCTCTATGCGCTGGAACTTGTCGGGCTTCTTGCGTCGGTCGGCGCGGATGGGAAGCTGGTATCCGCGCAGCTTGCCCTCGCGCGTGAACTCGTCGAGGAGGATGTCCTGCAGGAAATTCGCCTCGATGTAATATTCGACCACGACGTTTTCGGGCACCCGCTCGTGCAGGTCGTAGAACCAGCGCACCATCTCCGCGACGGAGCACTGCCGCACGAAGGCCGCAAGGCAATGAAGCTCGGTTCCGACCTTGCCCCACAGCTTGATGGCCTTGTAGTCGTTTTTCGAGGAGCTCTTGAACGACGGGTCGCAGTAGGCAACCAGGTAGTCGTACTTGTTGAGCGGCAGCGGCTCGCGCCAGCGAATCCACTCCTGCCGGAATACGGCGCCTTCGGTGATGGGGTTGTTCATGAACTCCTTCTGGAAGGAGCGGTATCCCATGAAGTCCGCCATCTGCTGCACCTCCTCGCGTGTCCATTTGGCCGCCCAAGACACGTTGCCCTGTTTGTCGAGAATGTTCACCTGCGAGACGTGCATGCCTTTGGAGCGGGCCATCGCCGCCAGCACGGAGTTCTTGCTGATGAGGTTGCCGACCATAATGAACCGCCCGCGACCGCCGTCGAGTGTACCGAACAGGGCCTCCTTGACCCAGTTCGTGAGGCGCTTCACGCGGCTCTCGTTCTCGCACAACTCGTCGTCGTCGAGGTCGTCGATCGTGATGTAGTCGGGTCGTCGGCTGCGGTAACGCAGGCCGCGCGGGGACTGTCCTCGGCCGCGTGCGAAGAAGGCGCAACCGTCGGCCGTAACGAAACGGCCTTCCTGCCAGTCGCCCGCGTTGTACTGCACGCCGAAGTCGGCGATATAGCGTCGGTTGAACTGCAACTCGGCCTGCAGGTCGCCGAGCAGCGTCTTGGCATTCTCCTCGGACTTGCCGACAAGGACCATGACGTTCAGCTCGCGCGGCTCCTGAATTTTGAGCCACATAGGAATGAAGATGTCGAAATGGGTGCTTTTGGCATGGCCGCGTGCCCATTTCTCGACACCCTTGTAGTTGCGGTTGCGGAACACGCGGTTCGCCGCCTCGATCTGGAACGGGGCGCACGCGGTATGCTTGCCTGTCGCCGGGTCGTCGGTATAATGCGGGAAGTAATATTCGACGAAGAAATTGTAATCGCGCCGTGCCCGGCGGATGCGGGCCTGCTTCTCGGCGGGAGCTTCAGGCAGAATAGGCGTGCGCTCCTGTACGGTTCGGCACCACCGCTGCCATTCGGCAAAGGTTTTGGTTATGTTGGAAGCCATCGTTATTTGCCTTTACCGACACCGAGCGTTTCGATGACGAATTTGTTTTGCAGGTCGTTCACCGTCATACAGAGCTGCGGTGTGACCTCCGGGTCGATTTCCGAGCGCCCCTCGAGCCACTTCCCGAAATTCATGAAGCACTCCATATAATCCACGGCCGATACTTCCTTGTCGAGAGTCTTGATCGTCGCGGCGAGCTTGGCCAGTCGGTCGCTGGTCCCTCCGATATCGGTGATGTCCTTGTTGTTGCCGAGATTCTCGGCGACATTATTGATCGAGCGCAGGATATTGTTCACGACTTGCTTGCGGGTAAGCGACTGCGCTATTTTCTTTTCGGCCCAACATCCTGTTGTAACCCATGCGTTCACGGTGTTTTTCGAGACGCCGACTTTCTCGGCGATGATGTTCTGCGGTGTACCCTGCATGTACAGGAGCTCGGCGAACTCTTTCAGCTCGTAAGCTATTCTTTTACCCATTCATAAAATGAAATGATCCCCCGACGGGGCGTTAGACAGGACAAAAATGCACCTTAAACAAGGGTGTAGAAAACAGAGTGTAAGATTTTTACACTCTGATTGTTGCTGTAACTTACACATTGCATCTTTGCACCAGAATCGCGGGGTGGAGCAGTCGGCAGCTCGTGAGGTTCATTCCCTCAAGGTCGCAGGTTCGAGTCCTGTCCCCGCAACAAACCCTTTTTTGCATCCGAGGCCGTCCGCGCCGCCGACCTGCGTGTCGGCGGTGTCCGGGGCCGAAAACGATTGAATGGCACGAGAAGCAGTCATCAGCACCAGCGCCCTGAACGCTTATGGAACCCGTATCCTTACCGAAGGGCTCGACATCGAACAGTATAAAAAGAACCCCATCGTGTTGTACATGCACCGGCGCGGTTCCCGCGAGGACATTCCTATCGGCATTATGGAGAATATCCGCGTGGATGGAGACAAAATTTTCGGAACTCCGAAAATCGACAGAGACACCGAGGAAGAGAAGGTCATCGCCGCCAAATGGGAACGCGGTACGCTGCGGATGCTTTCGGCGGGCATCGACATCATCGAATGTTCCGACGATCCGCAATACCTGGTGCAGGGGCAGACCCGCCCGACCATCATACGATCCAGACTTTTCGAGGTTTCCATCGTGGACGTGGGAGCCAACGACGACGCCTTGCAAGTCCGCCTGTATAACGATGGCAAGCAGCTCACCCTTGCAAAAGACGAAGACAACGACCTGTTGCCTTTACTCAAACCCGACGACAAACCCCAAAACACGACTTTTCAGATGAATGAGATTTTGATGACCCTCGGTCTTCCGACGACGGCGACCGAGGCGGATGCGACCGCTGCGATCAAAGCGCTGCAAACCCAGAACGAAACACTCACGCTGGCCCGTATCACGGATGCCGTCACCGCAGCACGCGAGAAAGGTCTGATCACCGAGGCCCAGGAACCGAAGATGCTCGAGCTGGGCAAGAAGGCGGGCATCGAGACGCTGCGCGACACGCTCTCGATGATGACTCCCGCCCGACGCCCTTCGGACTTCATTGACGAAAAGGGTTCCGGAAACGGACACCAGACGCTCGCCTGGGACAAGCTCTCCGACGAGAAGAAGATGACCCTGCGCCGTGAGAACCCCACGCAGTACGTCCAAGCGTTCAAGGCCCACTACGGCGTGGCCCCGGACTTCATGAACGACTAACTCTAATTTTTTCCACGAATGAGAAAAATCCTTTTGGCCCTCCTGGGCCTCTTTACGGCGATAGGCATCAACTCCGCGATCGGAGCGACGCTTGCCTGCGCCCTCGACTTCACCCCGCTTGCGGGTGTTGCAACCGTGAATGGCGTTGCTCTGGCATCGGGGCTTTGCGGCGGCCTGCTGCCCTCGGGTGCTCTGGGCGCCGGCATCTACACCGAGGTGTGGACCGGGGAGCTTATCAAGGCGTTCCGCACGTCGGCCGAGAGCATCGGCTGGTATCAGGCCATCCGCTCCTACGACGCCTATGTGAAGCACGACGTGATCCACTTCGTCGATGTGGGTGCCGATCCCGAGATTTTGGTCAATAACTCGACTTATCCGCTGACGGTGCAGGACCTTCCGGATGGCGATAAGGCCGTCGAACTCGACAAGTTTCAGTCGCGTCCTACGCCTATCACCGACGACGAACTCCATGCGATCAGCTATGATAAGATGGCTCTGGTGATCGAGAAGCACAAGGATCAGTTCTTCGAGAAGAAGTATTCGCGGGCGATTCACTCGCTGGCTCCTGCGGAGAACACGGACAAGACCCCGGTCATTCTGACGTCAGGAGAGGCTACGGCCGACGGACGCAAGAAGCTGACCCGTGCGGACATCGTGGCGCTCAAGAAGAAGTTCGACAAGCTGAAAATCCCCAAAGAGGGCCGCATCCTCGTCTTGTGCGCGGATCACGTTGCCGACTTGCTGGAAACCGATCAGCGCTTCGAGAAGCAGGTGTACGACTACACCACAGGCAAGATCGCCAAGATGTACGGCTTCGACGTTTACGAGTACGACGAGTGCCCTTACTACGACACGACGACGCTCAAGAAGAAAGCATACGGCGCCGTCGTGGGCGAAAGCGACCGCCAGTCGTCCGTAGCCTTCACCACCAAGCGTGCGATGCGTGCCGACGGCTCGACGAAGTCCTACCTGCGCGAGGCGTCGAGCGACCCGGAGAATCAGCGCAATCTCTTCTCGATGCGCACCTATACGATCTGTCTGCCGCTGCGCAACGAGGGTTTCGGTGCGATCGTAAGCGCAAAAACGGAATAGGCATCTACGAAAGAATTTCACAATGAAAAAGGCTCTGCAATATCTGGTTATCCATTGCACCGCAACCCCCGAAGGGCGCGAGGTGTCGGCCGCCGACATCCGGCGGTGGCACACCTCCCCGCCCTCGGAGGGAGGCCGGGGCTGGAAGCAGGTAGGATATACGGACCTTATCCACCTGGACGGGACGGTAGAGCGGCTGGTCGGGAACAACGAAGACGCCTTCGTGGACCCGTGGGAAATAACGAATGGCGCGGCTGGCTACAACGGAGTATCCCGGCACATCGTCTACGCCGGAGGCGTGGCCCCGGACGGCAGGACGCCGAAAGATACCCGGACGCACGCGCAGAGAGAGGCGCTCGCACGCTACGTTATCGACTTCCACGCGGCACACCCCGGGGTGCGGATCGTCGGCCACCGCGACCTTCCGTCCGTCCATAAAGCCTGCCCGTCGTTCGACGTCGGGGCCTGGCTGAAAACGCTCGGAATAGAACAATGACAACAGAAGTAATCCTTGCCCTTGTGGCGATTGTCGCCACTCCGTTGAGCGCGTGGCTCGGTTCGATATTCACGCGACAGAAATATGCGGCCGAAGTCAAGAGCCTGCGGGCTGACGTAGCGAAGAAGCAGGCCGACAACCAGGGTGTAGAACTCGACAATGTCCGTCAGGGAAATGAAATTCTGTTGGAACAGATTGTCAAACCATTGAAAACGGAGATCAAAAACCTACGCCATGATGTCAATAAATTCCGCCGGGCTGTGGAGAAAATTCCTGCCTGTCCTCACTCTGCCGATTGTCCTGTCAGCCATGAGCTGCTCGCCGATGAAGCGGATGGAGACGAGGACGGAACAGCTGCACAGTAACTCACAGAAGCGATTCTTCGCCGAACAGACCGCAGTTCACGACAGTCTCGCTTTTCGACGGTTATACGAGGCGCTCAGCTGCGAACTGGCCGCCGAACGGATGCGGGAGCGGGAACGTACCGAGAATGTGGAGATCGTTATGCGGGTGTACGATACCAGTCGTCCGGCCGACACGCTGACGGGCAAACCGCCCTTGATGTGCGAAACTACCGAACGCCGGATTGCCGCCGACTCCGAGAAAGAAACGAACCGGTTCCGGCAGGAGGAAGCACACACGGCCGGAGAAACAGCGGGCGCGATGGTCCGGAATGATACAGGCCTCCGCGTCCGTGCGGATTCCATCCGTGAGGGGAGCCTTGCTGCGACGACCGAAATCAAGACCCGCAGAGGTCTCGCATGGTGGCAGTATGTTTTGTGCGTCGTCGGGCTATTGACTATGGCCTATGGCCTGCATCGTATTTTCAAGAAACGAGAAACCCACATTTCACAATGACACAGAAAAATAAGAAAAACACCGCCAAGAACGAAGTGTCGCAGGAAGGCGTACAGACCGATCGAAACGGCACCGTTGAAGCTCCTGCCGACGCTGTTTCGGAAGGCCCTGCGGCCTCTGCCGCTGAAACGGCGCCCGCCACCGATATCTCCGGTGAGGAGGCCGGAGCGTCCTTCTCGGGATCCGAAGCCCCGGAAGCCTCCGACAGAACCTCGGACAAAAAGCCGGCAGCTACGGCAAAAGGTCCGGCCTGCACGACGAAAACTCCGACCAGAGGTTCCGGAACCGTGCGGGAGAGTGCCGCGCAGCGCGTCGCCCGCGAAGTGTTCCGCAGCTACCCCGACCGCAAGGCCGTACATGTGGCCTCGGACGGCACGGCCTTCTTCAACCGCTGCGACGCCGTCAATTACGGACGCACGCTCAAGGACACGACCGTTGTCGAAGTAATCAATCAAAAAAACAAAGCCTGATGCAGTCCTTAACATTCGAACGCACAAACGGCAACATTCCCCGCAAGCTGGCGGGCGAAGACCACATCTCGGGGATCATGTTCTACATGGACACGCTGCCGTCGGGATTTACCGAAACGGAGCGTATCAAGGCCATTTCGCAGATCGAAACGGCCGAGAAGCTCGGGATCACCGCCGACGCCGAGGAGTGGAGCATTCGCCTCGTGCATTACCAGCTCTCAGAAATCTTCCGCATCAATCCGGCCATCAGCCTCTACGTGGGTATCTTCCCGAAAGCCGAAGGCGCCAACACATATGCCGATGCGAAGAAGATGCAGAACTTCGCCGGAGGTCGGCTCCGACAACTCGGCATTTGGGAAGGCGACGTGGCATTCTCGAAGGAGAGCCTTACGGCCCTGCAGGGTGTCGCCGCGACGCTTGAGGGGCAGGACATGCCGCTGAGTATCCTCTACGCCCCGAAAGTTGCGGCCGTCGCATCTCTGCCGACGGATGTCGCAGGGGACAAGGAGCGCGTGTCGGTCATCATCGGCCAGGCCGGAAGCTCCACGGGGGCGACGCTCTATGCGGACAAAGATAACACGACGGCGAAAGCCTCCGTTTCGGGGCTGGGCGTCCTGCTCGGCATCGTTTCTCTGGCTTCCGTGCACGAATCCCCCGCGTGGATCGAGAAGTTCCCCGCGGGCATCGACGTCCCCGCCTTCGGGGACGGCACGCTGCTTACGGCACTCGACCGCGCTGTGGTCGAATCGCTCGATGCGGCCCGCTACCTGTTCTTCGTGACCTACTCCGGACTGTCGGGCTCGTACCTGAACGATTCGCACACGATGGACGATGCCACGAGCGACTATGCCTACATCGAGAACGTCCGCACGATGGACAAGGTCGTGCGGGGCATCCGTACCTACCTGCTGCCGAAACTGGGCGGGAATGTGTACATAGATAAATCAACGGGGCAACTGCAAACGCACAGCGTCGAATATTTGCAGACCACGGCGCAGAAGGCCCTCGAGGATATGGAGAAGGCGGGCGAACTGAGCGGCTATGTCGTCGAAATCGACCCGGATCAGAACGTGCTCTCCACCTCCGAAATCGAGATCGTCATCCGTCCTGTCGGCGTCGGCGTCGTGCGGTGTATCAAAGTGAAGATCGGCTATGCCGAGAGTGTCTAACCTCAAACTCAACACAGAATGAACATCAGAAACGGAGTGCCGCTGATCAACGGCGTGGAGTACAGTTGGGGCGATATTGTCGCTGCGGCCAACGGTGTGCCGTTCGTCGGTATCACCGCAATCAAATACGGCGACAGCCAGGACGTGCAGAACAACTATGGTGCCGGGCGGCATCCAGTGTCCCGTTCGAGGGGACGCATCACTCCCACAGCCTCGATCACCCTTTACAAGAGTGAAGTGGTCGCCCTGCAAAGCCAAGCTCCGAACGGTCGCCTGCAGGACATCGCACCTTTCGACATCACGGTGTCGTACCTGCCCGAGAGCGGCATCATCTCGACGGACAAAATCCGTAACTGCCAGTTTACCGAAAATAAGGTGGATTGGAAGGAGGGCGACCTGAACCAGCAGATCGAACTCACGCTGATCCCCTCCCACATCGAGTGGGGCCAGCCGAAAGCCTAACAAACGACCTATTTTTTTCGACTATGGAAAACAAACAACAGCAAGAGCAGAAAGAATTGGCCGCCGTGCGTGCCGGGTATCCCGTCTTCGACGGAGGTGTGACGGACGAAGTGAGGCAGTCTTGGAAGCAGGCCCACGGCCGCGTCGTGGCCGTAGATATCTACGACGACATGGCCGGGGAACACCACATCGGCTATTTCCGCCGTCCGTCGATGGATACCATGTCGGCCGTCAGCGCCGTGAGCAGACAGGATGAACTCAAGGGCGCCGAGGTGATGTTCAAGAACTGCTGGCTCGGCGGCAGCCCGCTGGTACAGAACGACGCGATCCTCAAGACCTCGGCACTCGGGGCGCTGGGTGAGCTGTTCGCTACCTGTCATACGGAGTTAAAAAACTTGTAGGGGCGCACGCCCTTTCGGACGACGACAAACAGTCCATCCCGAAGGGGTGCGCCCTGATCCGGGCCGCGTTTCATATCGACCCCGGCACGCTCTCCTATGAAGAGTGGGCCGCATTGTACCAGCAGGCCGTATGGCTGGAGCGCCGACGGCTGCGCAATTTCGCAGAACTTTTAGGACGTCTATTCTCCTCGGACGAGGAGACGGGTAAACGATGAGCAGCTATTCCTTCAACTACTCCTTCAACATCATGGGCAACTGCGATGTTGTCGTGCAGGGCATCTCCCAGAACGTGGAGAAGCTCAACGACAACATCCGCAAGTCCGCGGGGTTGTGGGACAGCTTCGAAGGCAAGCTGCTCGCGTTGAACCAGTTCACGCAGTACGTCGAGGGCGTGGGCCGCACGATGCAGGAGACCCTGCAGCCAGGCGCCGCGCTCAACGCATCGCTGGCCGATCTTTCGGCCATATCGGGCGAAACAGGCGAGAGCCTCCGCCGGATCGAGGGGTATGCCCGCGAAACGGCCAAGACCTTCGGCGGCTCGGCAGCGCAATCGGTCGAGTCCTACAAGTTGCTGCTTTCGCAACTGTCTCCCGAGCTGGCGAAATACCCCGATGCGCTCCGCGCGATGGGCGACAATATTGCCGTCCTGAGCAAGACGATGGGCGGCGATGCCACGGCTGCCGCCGAGGTGCTGACCACGGCGATGAACCAGTACGGCATCTCGTTGGCCGACCCGATGGAGGCAGCACGCCGCATGGCCGAGATGATGAACGTCATGGCCGCCGCGGGCAAGGAGGGTTCCGCCGAACTTCCGGCCATCAAGGTGGCCCTCGAGCAATGCGGCATGGCAGCCAAAGGCGCCGGAGTGTCGTTCGAGGAGACCAACGCTGCGATCCAGGTGCTCGACAAGGCCGGAAAGAAAGGCGCCGAAGGCGGCGTCGCGCTGCGCAACGTCATGATGATCCTGAGCCGCGGGCGGTTCCTTCCGAAGGAGACGCTCAAAGAGCTGCAGGCCGCAGGGGTGGACGTCGGGCTGCTGACGGACAAGACGCGGACGCTGGCCGAGCGCCTTGAGCCGCTGAAAGTCGTCCTCAAGGATTCGGCGCTTTTCTCTCAGCTTTTCGGCATGGAGAACAGCAACGCGGCGATGGCTCTCGTGCAGGGTATCGACGAAATCCGCCGCTACGAAGGAGCCATCACCGGGACGAACACGGCCGTCGAGCAGGCCGGGATCATCATGGAGAGCTACAACGAACGGCTCTCGCGTGTCCGTGCACGGTTCGACGACCTTAAAATCTCGCTGTTCAACGCCTCGGGCGACTGGGGCATTTGGGTCGAGGTCGTCGTCAGCTCGCTCGTGCCGCTGGCACAGATCACGCCGCTACTCATCGGGATTGGTAAGGGTATCGCCTTTATCCGGACGTTGAATTTCGCGGGGATGTGGCGCAGCACGATCGGAGCCATGAGCGGCGCGATCTTCTCACTTCAGATGTATAACGGCTATTTGAGTATCGGCAAGGTTCAGGCGCTGGGATTCGGGAGGAACATCCTCCAGGCCACTGTCGCCGCAGTGCGGTTCGCTACCGTCGGACTTTGGTCGGGAATCAAGGCCCTCGGCGCGTATATCCTTTCGCTGGTAACAGGCGGTACGGCATCGGCGACATTCGCAGGGATCGCCTCTACGGGCTTTGCGACGTTCAAACTGGCGGCCGTAACGGCATGTCGGGCCGTGAGCGTTGCGATCATGAGCATCCCGCTCGTCGGCTGGATCGCAGCGGCAATCGCTGCGCTTGCGGCAATCGGCATTCATTTTTGGAATACTTCGGTCAAATTCCGCGCAACGCTCAAGGGGTTGTGGGCTTCGTTCAAAGCTGTATTTTCGGGTATTTGGGAGCTTGCGAAAAACGTTTTCGGCGGGATCGGCGACCTGATCGTCGCGGCGTTCAAGTTCGACGGCAAGGGCATCCGGGAGGCAATTCAGCGTATGAAGGGCGGATTTTCCCAGTTCGGGGCCGAGGTCGGTTCCGCCTTCACCAAAGCCTACGACGAGGAAATCGCCCGCTCGAAGGCCGAGGCCGCAGCCAAAGAAAAGGCATCTGCAGGAGAACCGTCCTCGGATGGTGTACTGCCGACGCCTGATCCGCTTGCCGCAGGGTTGCAGACCTTCGGAGCCACCGTTGCGGCCGCAGTGCCGAAGACCGACAAAATACGCAACATCACCGTACATATCGACAAACTGATCGACCGTTTCGAAATCCACACGACGAACTTGCGCGAGGATGTCGGCCGGGTGAAAGATATGATTACCGAGACCGTGGTAGCCGCCGTAAACGATATAAACTTTGCAGGATGATGGGAACGTTCCAACCGATAAGTTTTGCGTTCGTCGCCGCAGGTGTCGCACAACAGGCACGTCTGTCCTTGTGTAGATTCCAGCCATCGCAGGAAAATGCAAAAAAACCTTCATGGGAGGGACACGGCGGTGAAATCGCAGGAAAGGGACTCTCTTTACCGATTACCGAATCCAAATATTGGGAATCGCGTTATGCCCTGACTAAACTCGTATTGACCCGTGAAGATAAAAGCACGTTGGTCATCAACGACGCCACGGTGAACATCTCGCAGGAGAAACACATCATCCGCACGCAACTCGTGGGACTGGGCGGCACGATCAAGGAATACATCTGTCTGGGCGATTATTCGATATCGCTTTCAGTGGGTATCGTGGCCGTGCGCGACGGGGTGATCGTGGACGAATATCCCGAAGCGGGGATTAGGGAGGTAAAGAAGTTTCTCGACGAAAATCAAGCCGTGAAAGTATCGAGCACCTTCTTCGAGTTGTTCGGCATTTCGCGCATCGTAGTGTCGAGGTTCTCGCTCAATCAGGAAACATGGTCGAACCGCCAGACGATCGACGTGCGGGCCTTCTCCGATGAAGATTATGTAATCAAATGTACCGAGTATTAAACGCCGTTTAACCGTCATTCAAACGATGTTCAAACTGACCGCCAAAATCGAAATCAAAGGCACGGGCAAGAAGTGGGAGTTCGATAAGGTCGCCGAAGTGGAGATCACCCGCGACACGGACACGCTCACGGATACGTGCGTGCTGAAGCTCCCGAAGAAGGTGCGTTGGCAGAACGAAGAGTACATCCCGATCAAGCGAGGCGACGAAGTGACCGTATGGCTGGGATATGATGACGAACTGGAGCTTGCCTTTCGGGGATTCGTCACCACGATAGGGCTGAAAACCCCGATCGAAATTCATTGCGAAGATTATATGTTCCAACTCAAGCAGAAAGAGGCGAAAAAACTCACCTATAAGTCGGCCACGGTGGAACAGATACTCCGGGATCAAGAACTCGGCGTGCAGTTCAGGGTATTCGGCGAGCAGCACATCGGACAATACCGCGTGACAGCGAATACCGTGACTGAACTGCTCGGTCAGCTCAAGGATCAGGGCGGCATTCGCTCCTTCTTCCTCATCGAGAACGACACCCCCGTATTGTATTGCGGCGTGCTGTTCGAGCGGGAGGCGGCCTGCCGTCAGGTGTTCGCTACCGGAGTGAACCTGATCGACGACACACAACTCGACACACAGACAGCGGCAGACGTGAAGATCAAAGTGCGGGCCATATCCCTGCAACCGGACAACAAACGAATCCGTATCGACGTGGGGGATGCCGACGGAGAGAAGCGGACGCTGCACACCTACAACAAGACCGAGCAAGAACTCAAGGCATGGGCGGAACAGGAGCTTCGCCGCCTCAAACGCGATGGTCTTAAAGGAACCTTTACCACATTCGGGGCCGTGCTGATCGACAAACTCGACCATATCGGAATCAAGATCGATGGCGTGCGCCGTGGAATCTATCAAGTGCAGAAGAACGTGATCAAGTACGGAACCGGAGGATTCCGACAAGAAATAACCATAGGACAAAAAGTCGCAGAATGACACTCGCAGAAGCCATACGGAGGCTCGCCATGACGGGCTCCGAAATCTATTGTAAGGTTTGCACCGTGGATAGCGTGGACGAGAAGGCCCGCACGGTGGACTGCACGCCTCTCGACGAGAGCGCTCCGCTCGTGGGCGTGAACCTCCAGGCCAATCAGGAGGGGGATACGGGCGTCGTCTGTTTCCCGGCCGTCGGGAGCTACGTCATCGTGGCGTTCATCACCCCGGCCGTGGCGGCCGTGGTTCTGTGCGACAAGATCGACAAGGCCCAGCTCTCGATAGGCAAGACGCGGATCACCGTGGACGCCGAGGTGATGGACGCCTCCCTCGGCGACACCTCCTTCCGAATCACTCCCGAGGGGGTGCAGTTCAACGGCGGGAAGCTCGGGGGACTACTGAAAATCGAACAGCTCACGGAGAAGTTCAACGAGCTGATCCGGGCGTTCAACACCCATACGCATACGATACCCGTCGGAGGGGTACCCGTCACAGGAACCGCGGCGGCGCAGTCGAACTCCGCCCCGGTCGTGGTTCCGGCCGTCACTCAGGCTATGCCCGAGGTCAGGGCTTCGGACTACGAGGACGCGAAGGTAAAACATTGAGGCGATGCGAGGGATAATGATAGACCCCGAAACGGGCGACTTGATGGTCCGCAGCGGTGCGCTGGTCGTAGGTGATACGACGGCGCAGACGGCCGAAGCGGTGCTTCAGGCCATGCGTGGGGAGTTCAAGGAGTTCCCGCTGCTCGGAGCCGAAACCCTCAAGATGCTCGGCGGAACCTATAATCCGACGTGGACAGCAGATACAAAAGCGATGTTGCAGGTGTGCGGATTGTCCGTGTCGCGTGTCGAAGTCAAAGACGGATTGATAACGATAGAATAATAATGGCACGGATTACACCTCAAGACAGGCAAAGCCTGCTCGACATAGCGGTACAAACCAGCGGCGGCGTAGAGGCGGCCTTCGACCTCGCAGCGGCAAACGGCACGAGCATCTCCGAACCGCTGGCACCAGAGGCGTCTCTCGAAACGGTTCCGGCGGTCGATAATTCCGTACTGGCACGATATGAAGCGCAACACATCCGCCCGGCGACGGAGCTTTCCTCCGACGAGGTATCGATGGCGCCTTACGGCGGTATCGGATTTATGGGTATCGAGATAGACTTTATGGTACGATGAGAACGATCGAGGAAATCAAGGAAACGATCTGCGCGGATTTCATGCGCAACGAATCGGCTGCAAAAGTATATGGATTCACCGCAGGGGATAGTTTCTCTGCGCATTTTGGCATTTTGTCGATAGAAAGCATTCTGTTCTACATTTTCGCCGTTGCGGCGTGGGCACTGGAGAAGCTCTTCGACACGTACAAGGGCGAGGTGGACACACGCATCGAGGAGATCATCCCTCACCGTCCGCGGTGGTACCGCGACAAGGTGCTTGCGTTCATGAAGGGCAAGACGCTGATCGCGGACACGGACCGCTACGACACGACGGCGATGACCGAGGACGCCATCGAAGCGGCGCGGGTGATCAAGCACGCCGTGGCGGTCGAGAACAAGGACGCTTCGCTCCTGACGATCAAGGTCGCGGGCGAGAAGGACGGCAAGCGGTGCAGGCTCGACGCCGAGACCGAGGCGCAGCTTGCGGCCTACATCGCCGAGATCAAGGATGCGGGCGTGCGCACGGCACTGGTGAACATCGACCCCGACCGCTTCAACTGCGAGGCGGACGTGTACTACGACCCGATGCTCGTGGCCGAAACGGTCGAGAGCGCCTGCCGGGAGGCTGTCCGCAACTACATCGAGAACCTGCCCTTCAATGGCGAATATACGAACATGGCGCTCGTCGATGCGCTCCAGACGCTCGACGGCGTGCGGATCGTGGAGTTCCGCGGGGCGACGACCGTCGCGGCCGGCGAGGAGGTGCTGGTTACGATCGACGCGCGGTGCATCCCGGCCGCGGGCTATTTCGAGATGGGCGACGTCGTACTCAATATGAAGGCATACAATGGATAAGTACGACGTGAACTTCAAGCGCCTGGCGCTCCTGCTGCTGCCGACCTTCCGGCGGCGGCCGCTGGCGGGCGCGGGGGGCCCGCTGCTGGCCGCGATGGCCTACGCCGCCGTGTCGCCCCTGCAATACCTGCACACGCGGTTCATCCTCTGGAAGCGCGAGAGCGACTACCGCCTCGAACACAACGGCCAGGTGTGCTACCTGCGGGCGCTGCTGAACGACAAGTTCGATCCCATCGACCGAAGGATCACAATCACCGAAACGGTCGAAAACGTGGGCTTCATCACCCTACGCAAACGCGAGGAGGACGACGAGGTGCTGGTCCCGCGCCGCGGGTCGGAGCGTTTTCTGATTCTCAACCGTCGCGGGTTCGGCGGGGTGAGCGGCTACGACTTCTGGGTGAATATCCCGCTGGCACTCCGCGACAAGCTGGACATCACGCAGCTCCGGGCCGTGGTGGATGCGTACAAGCTGGCTTCGAAACGATTTTCCATAAACTACATTTGACGATGAAACAGATACAGGGCAGGTTCCTCCTGCAACCGAACAAGGACTTTCCGGCCGACTGCGAGATGCTCGACTACATGCAGACCAACGCGCACGTGGTGTCGATCATCGGCAACCTGGCGGGCGACAAGGCGATCCTGCTGGGCTGCGCTCTCACGGGCGGCGGCACGCAGCGGAGCGAGGGCTACGTGTTCCTGCGCACGAAGGAACACCCCGAGGGGGAGGTGCTCTACTGGGAGGGCGGCTCCATCTCGGGCGGCATGTACCTCAAACAAACCACGATCTCGGTACAGGCCCAGGGGTACGAATATCCGCAAGCCTATGTCGAGCGGTCGCTGGCTCCGGGCGTCGGCACCGAAAGCTATAAATGGACGGATTTCCACGAGGCGCAGTCGCTGCCCGAGCTCGAAGCGCAGATCGTGGCGCTGCAGACCGCCCTGGCCAAGATTCAGCGCACACCGCTGGGCATGGTCGAAATCTGGGCAGGGTCCCGTATCCCCGACGGCTATGCTCTCTGCGAAGGGCAGCAGCTCAAGCAGTCGGAGTACCCCGAGCTCTACAAGGCCATCGGCACGACCTACAACAACGCCTACGACTGCAACGGCCGGAAGCTCTCGACCACGAGCGGCTATTTCCGCCTGCCCGACCT
>OBAA01000691.1_pt1 | contig 28430 bp, 16 predicted proteins | sample 1475961 | NCBI WGS metagenome assembly OBAA01 (sample SAMEA2579960, study PRJEB22360) | human gut metagenome | biome: human gut; feature: human-associated habitat; material: faeces | place: Denmark | collected 2008/2010 | reverse complement strand
CCTATACCCTCGACGCCCACGGCAGGGCCGGTGTGTTAGCCGATGCCGAACCGCAGCTCTTCGGCGCCGGGGTTCGAGACGGTGAGGGTGTGGTGAAGGGTCTTTCCGTCCAGCCGGAAGGTGCTGGTGAGCACGAAGTCGAAGGGGAACTTCTCTGCCTTCATGGCCTCATCCGGGCGCAGCTCCAGCTGGATGGTGTCGCCCTCCGCCTTCAGCAGGGTGTGCTCCACGTCCCGGGCAAAACCGTGCTGGCCGCCCTTGTAGGTCTTGCCGCCATAGGTGAAGCTGCCGTCCTTGAGCTTGCCCGTCCACGGGAAGAGGATGGGCGCGTGGCGCTCCCAGACCGCCGGGTCGGCCTGCCAGAGCAGCTCCTCCCCCGCCGCGTTCTTCAGGCTGACGGCCTCGGCACCGTGAGTGTCCACCGTAAGGCTCAGAAATTCGTTTTGAATGGTCGCCTGCATTTGTCTGCACTCCTTTTCGTGTGTGTTTTGCTGATTCCAGTATACTCTCCTCGCCCCGAAAAGCCAAGGGGATTCACCCATTCTCTCACGGCGGAATAGGCTGTACCGAGCCTTATCTTGATTTCAAGCAAAGGAGAGTTTTTGTATGGCTACCGGAATTCTGCGCATTCAGGCCTTTGCGGCCCGTCAGTCCAGCCCTGTCGAGGGTGTGACCGTCACCGTCAGCGGCAACGGCTTCACCGCCACCCGCCTGACCGACGCCGAAGGCAACGCCGACGACGTCACCCTTACCACCCCCGCCTGTGCTCTCTCGCTGGACGAGGACAACACCACGCAGCCCCCCTACGCGGTCTGTGACCTCGTGGCCTCCAAGACCGGCTACCGCACCGTCCGCATCCAGGGCGTGCAGGTCTTTCCCGGGCAGGTGACGCTGGCCCAGCCCGAGATGATACCCGACACCGAGGAGATGCGGGACACCCCCAACGTCCCCATCGTCATCCCGCCCCACAGCCTCTTCACCGGCGACGGCGGCAGCGGCCCGAACCCGTTCCTCTCCTGTGTGCCGCGGGTGCTGGACCGGGTCATCATCCCGAAAAATATCACCGTCCATCTCGGCAGGCCCGCCGCCTCGGCCCGGAACGTCACCGTCTCGTTCCGCAGGTATATCGCCAACGTGGCGTCCAGTGAGGTGTATCCGACCTGGGCTGACGAAAACAGCCCAGCGGGGCAGCTAAACTGCCTGCCGACTCAGAAATTCCATTCGATCGTGATTTTTTGTTCTCCGGTAAGCGGATCTTTTGGGCTGACGATGACCCGATGGACCAGCAGTACAACAAGTTCGCGGGTCAGCTGCGAAACCTGTGCCAGTTCACGGACACGCTGCCTCTGCGTCTGGACTCCACCGGTCTCTTCCTGCCGTTGTTCCAGTTCCGTTTCCAATGTATCGATCCGGGTCTCTGCCTTTTTCACTTCTTCCAGAAAGGTCTGGTTCATCTCAGAAAACTGAACGGCATCAATCAAGCCTGACACCTTATCCAGATACAGCTCCTGCATGGCCTTGCGCCGCCGGGCTGCTTCGCTCTTCAACCGTTTCAGCTCGTCACGCCTGGCCTGCTCTCGCTGCCGGATGGGGTCATCCTGTTCTGGAAGGGTAACTTTTTCAGGGTCAAAATAGTCTGCCGCATACGCCCGGATACGTTCCAGCACCGCATTCTCCAAGGCGCTCATATCGGTACAGGTCTTGTTGCCGCACACTTCCGGTGCGCGCTGGTGCATCCGGCAGCGAACATAGCGTCTTTGTGTTCCATCCGCTCTCGGCTGACGGCCAGTTTGCTCCATGCAGCTGCCACAGCATCCACAAACCACTTTTTTTGCCAGCGGATGGATCGTTCCCTTCTCGCCGCTCCGGGTGCGCTCCTGCATCATCCTCTGGACCATTTCAAACATTTCCCGCTCAATGATCGCTTCATGCGTATTTTCTACAACGATCCACTGCGATTTTGGAAGCCAGATCGTCTTTTCAGACTTGTAACTTATCTTTTTATGCTTTCCCTGCACCATATTTCCGATATAAACCTGATCATGCAATATTTGATATACGGTGGGACTGCTCCAAAGAGCCGCATTTGTATTCTTCAATGCACTGCGGTAATGGATGCCATGCAGCTGCTTATAGGCCGTTGGGCTTGGAATTTTTTCGTCATTCAGGATGCGTGCGATCCTGTGTGCGCCGATCCCGTTAAGAGCCATGGAGAAGATCCGCCTTACCACGTCGGCTGCTTCCGGGTCGATGATGAGTTTTCCTTTTGCATTTGGGTCTTTGCAGTATCCATACCGTGCAAAAGAGCCGATGAACAGCCCCTCTTTCCGCTTGTGGTCAAGCACCGAGCGGACATTGGTGGACAGATCTTCCAGATACCATTCGTTGATCAGGCCGTTGATCTGGCGGGATTTTTTGTTCGCGGAATCGTTGGTATCCACATGGTCTACCACCGCAATGAAGCGGATGCCCCACTCCATGAACTTTCCGTGCAGATACTTTTCCACGAGCTCCATGTCACGGGTGAAACGGGATTGCGTTTTGGCCAGTACCACATCAAACCGATGTTCGCTTGCGGCTTGCAGCATCGAATTGAATGCCGGACGGTTCCGGTCGATGCCGGAATAGTCCTCATCCGAATAGATCTGGTAAATATCAAATCCGTTCTCCAGGGCGTACTGGAGCAGCATCGACTTTTGATTCTGAATGCTCTCCGATTCACCGATTTTATCTTCATCTTCTTTGCTCAGGCGGCAATAAATTGCTGCTTTCATGATCTGCCCCCTTCTTTTTGTACACGAGCATCCATCCGCAGCATAACGCATCCCTCCTTCCAATTCAGGGATGCCGCATCAGGCACAGGATCTTGAAGGAACGGCATTGAGCAATCCATCGATGATATATCGCTCAAATTCCTTTTGAAACCGTTCTTTGCGCTGTTCGTTGTTGTCCGAGCGAAATTTTTCGTGCAGAATAAAAGGAGTTTTTTTCATCGAATCCCCCTTTTCGGTCCATCTGGTCGTGATATGGGTCACTTCAGTCTATTTCCAGCCAGCGAAATTCAGAACTTTCCATATTTTTCATGCAAAATATTGCAAGACGTTCAAAATCAACTTGAAACGCCTTTGCCGCAATGGTACAATTATACTGTCATTTTATGGAAACTCGGCGCAAAGCCCCGTGCGGACAGGCCGCAAGCGCCGGAGTTCCTGTGGGATGTGTAAGAATCGCTAAGGCAGCACTGCGCTACTGCACCTGCGCAGTATTGCTTTCCGAAAATGTGAGAAAGTATATTTATATGATGAAAAAGATCTCCCGCCGCTCGTTTTTGCAGGTCTGCGGCATTACTGCGGCAGCGGCAGCACTGACCGCCTGCGGCGGCACTAAGACCGAAACGGCTAAAAAAGACGATGCTCACGAAGCCATCACCTTTATGGCACCTTATAAGGAGATAGAAGCCTTTATTGAGCAGGTACACAGCGTTTACCCGGAAGTGAACATCGAGGTCGTGCCCTACAGCGGCGATAACACCACCACCTGTCTGCAGAATATGTTTGCGGCGGGCGACCTGCCGGACGTCTGCACCTTGACCTACTACGACCCCCGGACCGATCTGGTCTCCGACAAGCTGCTGGACCTTTCCGGCTACGATTTTACGGATAACTATGTGGAGTCCCGCCTGCAGGACGTGTTCGACAACGGTGCCATCTACCTGCTGCCCTCGACCTACAACTGCTACGGCATCACCTACAACAAGACCCTGCTGAAGAAATACGGCTGGGAGCTGCCCAATTCTTTCACGGAGCTGGAAGAACTGGCTGCAAAGGCAAAGGAAGCCGGGGTCGATCTCTGTCTGCCGCAGATCCAGTATCCGGGCTACGGTTTCCAGTACCTGTGCAACATTGCGGAAGCCGATTTCCTCGGCACACTGGACGGCAGGCTGTGGCAGCGGGATTATCTGTCCGGTAAGGCAAATGTCAGCAATACCCCCGGCATGATGCATGCGATGGCCTATGTCCAGAAGTGGAAGGATATCGGGATGCTGAACGACTCCGGCGACGCTCTTGACGACAATGTGACCCGGCAGAGGATGACCGAGGGGAACACCCTGTTTTTGATCGGAAACACCAACGGCATTGTGGAGGCAGACGGCAACGCCGATAAATACGGGCTGATGCCGTTTCTCTCGGAGGACGGCACCCAGAACGTTTTTGTTCTGAATGTGAACCGCTTCTACGGTCTGAATAAAAAGCTGGAGCAGGACCCCCAGAAGCTGGAGGATGCGCTCAAGGTGATGCGTGTGCTTTCCACCGTCGCAGGCACCAGCGCTCTGCAGCCCGCAACGGCGCTGAAAAGCAGCCTGCTGCCCTTTAAGGACGCAAAAGCGGACGGTACCTACTATGCCGACATCGCCGATGCCCTGAACGTGGGCAACACCGCGCCCTTTATCTATTCCGGCTGGGAAAACACCATCGTGACCACCGGCCTTAAAATGCTGGACTTCATGAAGGGCAATGCTGCCATGGAGGATGTCATCCGTCAGCTGGACGAGGATCAGGACAGTGTGGTGAACAACACCCCGGATGTCATCACTACCGTTACGGAGGAGCTTTCGCAGGAGGACTGCGCCATGCTGGTGGGTCGCTGCTTTGCACAGGCCACCGGCAGCGACCTTGCGCTGGTCTCGCTGAGCACATGGATCCCCGGCAACCCCACCGAGCAGAACCACCACGGCGTAGCGGCCAAGCTGTACGCCAAGGATATTACGGATTACGACCTTTCGGTCATCCTGCCCACCGGCTGGAACCGCACCATCCAGACCGTTTCCCTGACCGGGCAGCAGATCAGCGGCCTGCTTGCTTCTGGTTACGATGCCTACGGCAACGGCAAGGGCTACCCCTATGTGCTGGTAAGCCCGGTGCAGCCGGAGGCGGGCAAGACCTATCAGGTGGCCATCTGCGGTGTGAGCGACCAGCTGGCTGCGGAGACCACGGTGACAGACAGCGGCGTGGTGGGCATGGATGCCGCAAAAGCCTTCTTTGGCGCATACACCACCATCAGCCGGGCAGATACCGCATGGAGCTAGGGTGCACCTGAAACAAAACGGACAGGAGATACTGGATGTGAACAACAAAATCTATAAAAGGCTGTTTGGCGGCTTCGGCTTTGTCATCATCGTGTCGCTCCTGACCCTTTTTGTCATGAGCCAGACCTACATCCAGAACCTTGTCTACCATGAGCGGCTGAGCCAGATGGAGGAAGTCACCCACCAGATGTTCCGCAGTCTGGAAGATGTCATCGACACCCACTGGGACGAGGTGGATGTGCAGTGTAATTATTTGTACAACAGCCCGCTGGAGACCGATACCGACCTCTACCGCTATCTGAAAAAGCTGTCGGAGCTTTCCAATTACCATGAAAAACAGATCGAACTGGTAGCCGTGGATACTGCCGGACATTATTATACCGAGTATGGCCGCATGGGGCTGCTGCGGGGAATGAACTATCTGGAAAGTGCACCGGAGCGGGTCAACTATGTTTCCAACTCGCTGACCAAGGACGACTCCCGGATGGTGTTTCTGGAACAGCTCTCCACCCCCATCACACTGCAAAGCGGAGAGAAAGCGATCACCCTGCGCTACTTCGGCATCTCCCAGAGCATGACCCAGCTGAACGATTATTTCCGCTGCGACGCCTACGAAAACAACAACAGCGTCTATGTGCTGGATAACGATGGCTTCAAGCTGTTCAACGCCAATGACACCGAGCTGCTGAAGGGACACAACGTATACACCGTCCTCTCCCGGATGTCCTATCTGCACGGCTCTTCCTTTGCGGGGGCAAAGGAGCGGCTTGCCCGCACAGGCTCCTGCTATTCCAACGCCGTGCTGGATGGGACTGAGTATTTCTACGCCCTGAAGCAGATGGAAAACGCCCAGTGGACACTGGCGTTCCTTGTTCCGGCAGAATATGTGGCCGTGAATACGCAGAAGCTGGTCAACATCGTCATGGTCATCATCATCGTCATTGCGATGGTGTTCTCGGTCATAACCGTTTTCGTCGGCTGGTTTCTCCTGCGGCAAAAGCAGCAGCAGGAGCTGCGGGCTGAAAAAGAAGCGAACCTCCGTCTGGAACAATATAACATCCATCTGACGCAGGTAAACGATGAGCTGCGGCAGGCGCAGGATGCTGCCGCAGAGGCGTTACAGTCCGCAGAGCGCGCCAGCAAGGCCAAGACGGACTTCCTCTCCAACATGAGCCACGACATCCGTACCCCCATGAACGCCATCATCGGCATTACCACCCTGATGAAAAACGAGCTGCACCAGCCGGAAAAGCTGGCCGAACATCTGGGCAAGCTGGAAAGCTCCGGTCAGCTGCTGCTGGGCATCATCAATGATATTCTGGATATGAGCCGCATCGAGAGCGGCAAGACCACCCTGAATGTGGAAAAAATGAACCTGCCCCAGCAGGTCAGCCAGCTGGACAGCATCATCCGTCAGCAGGCAGGCCAGCGCCGCCAGACCTTTACGGTAAACACCCATCTGCAGCACGAAAACGTACTGGCAGACCCCAACCGCCTGAATCAGGTGCTGATGAACATCCTCTCCAACGCGGTCAAATATACGCCTAAGGGCGGGCATATCCGGTTGGAGGTGGAAGAGCTGCCCCGGAACGAGCACTTCGCCCGGTACCGCTTTGTGGTGCAGGATGACGGCATCGGCATGAGCGAGGAGTTCCAAAAGACCCTTTTTGACCCCTTTACCCGCGAGGAAAAATCCGGCACCAACAAGGTGCAGGGTACCGGCCTTGGCATGGCCATCACCAAGAGCATCGTAGACCTGATGGGCGGCTCCATCAGCGTGGAGAGTGCCCCCGGCAGGGGTACCCGCTTTGAGGTCGTGCTGGAATTTCCCATTGATACGGGGTCGGATCATGCGCAGAAGGTGCAGGCTCTGCCGGAGGAAGCAGAAGAAACTTCTCCCCTGTCCGGCATGAAGTTCCTCTGCGCCGAGGATAACGCCATCAACGCCGAGATCCTGGAAATGCTGCTGGAATCCAAGGGCGCAAGCTGCACCGTCTGCTCCAACGGTCAGGAGATCGTGGATGCCTTTGCCAGCGTCAAGCCCGGCGAGTACGACATGATTTTGATGGACGTGCAGATGCCGGTGATGGACGGCCTGGAGGCCACCCGCCGCATCCGCAATGGCGAAAATCCGCTGGGCAGGATCATCCCCATCCTTGCCATGACCGCCAACGCCTTCCTTGAGGATATGCAAAAGAGCAAGGAAGCCGGCATGGACGAGCATCTCTCCAAACCCGTGGACATTGCAGCACTGGAACAGACGGTGAAACGCTTCCGCGTTACCCCTCCCCATTAAAAAATAGTGGAATCGCACAGTTTCGCAGATGAAACAAACAAATGATGTAGATGATGTAGAAGAGGGTCAGAACGTGAATACACTTTCCGAGATCGAGGAATATTACAAAGCGCGTGAGCAGCAGCTGTTGAAAAAACTTCATCAACAGGGAGCCGCTCTTGCCGCAGCGGAGCAGGCGCTGAAACAACTGACCGAAAATCAGAAAGTATCGGAGGACGAAACAGCCCGACAGCGCGCTGCACGGGAGCAGCAGCTCAAAGACGAGCTTTATCGGGATCCGCTGACAGGAATTTACAATCGCCGCTATTACGAAGAAGTTGTCCGTAAATCCACCGGCCCGGCGGGTGTCGCGCTGATGGATGTGGACGATTTCAAGATCTGCAACGACACCTATGGGCATTACGCCGGGGATATGGCACTGAAAACGGTGGCAAACGCTATCCAGTCCTGCATCCGGAAATCGGACCTGCTCATCCGCTACGGCGGGGATGAGTTTTTATTGGTTCTGTCCGGCATTCCGAGCGACATCCTGCAAGCCAAGCTGGAGCAGATCAGAGCCGCCGCGCAGATGGCATCTGTACCCGGCTATTCGCATTTCCGCCTCTCGCTGAGCATTGGCGGAACGATACAGTCCCTCGCCGACCCTATGGATAACATCGTTCGCCGGGCGGATCGGCTGATGTATCAGGCAAAGTGCCGCAAGAATGCCGTCATGGTGGAGGTTCCGGGGCATAATCTGGCGGCTTTGGAAAAACTTTTGCAGAACAAGTCACAGATCTTACTTGTGGATGACTCCGCAATGAACCGCATGATGCTGACAGAGATCCTGAGGGACAGTTACCATGTCCTGGAAGCAGAAAACGGACGGGAATGCATGGAAAAATTGCAGGCAGAAGCCGGAAACATTACACTGGTGCTGCTGGACATCAATATGCCCGTTATGGACGGCTTTGAAGTGCTGAAAGCCATGAATGCCAACCACACCATCGAGGATATCCCGGTCATTATGATCTCCAGCGAGGACTCCGATGCGACGATCCGGCGTTCCTATGAGCTGGGCGCAAGTGATTATGTCAATCGCCCCTTCGATGCTCGTATCGTGTACCGCCGTGTGACCAACACCATCAAGCTGTACGCCAAGCAGCGGCGGCTGGTGCAGATGGTCTCTGAGCAGATCCGCGCCCGTGAGAATAATACGGATATGCTGGTGGGTGTACTGAGCCATATCGTAGAATTCCGCAACGGCGAAAGCGGCGCCCATGTGCGGCACATCCGTATCATCACCGAGCTGCTGCTCCGCCGTCTGTTGGAGAGCAGCAGCAGATCCTCTATCACTGCGGAACAGCAGGATATGATCCCGCTGGCTTCCGCCCTGCACGACATCGGAAAAATCGGCATTGACGAAAAGATCCTCAACAAGCCCGGCAAACTGACCCCGGAGGAATTCGAGGTCATGAAGACCCACAGCATGCTGGGAGCCAAGATGCTGCATGATCTGGATAATTTTGCAGAGCAGCCGCTGCTGCAAACGGCCTACGAGATCGCCCGCTGGCACCACGAACGCTGGGATGGGCGCGGCTACCCGGATGGGCTGAAGGGCGATGAGATCCCCATCAGCGCACAACTGGTCTCGCTGGCTGATGTGTACGATGCACTGACCAGCGAACGCTGCTACAAAAAAGCCTTCTCCCACGAAAAAGCCGTGCAGATGATCCTGAACGGCGAGTGCGGAGCGTTCAACCCGCTGCTGCTGCAGTGCCTGACGGATATTCAGGCTGACCTGAAAGAAGAATTACAGCAGCACAACTGAGCAATGGATGCAATAAAACAGGAGAACAAAAAGCCCAAATGAAACACAGAATCTCACGCCGTGCATTTCTGCGCGGCTGCACCCTGCTGGCGGCCTCTGCTGCCGTCGGCAGTCTGACTTCCTGCGGCGGAACGAACGCGAAGGACAGCAGTCTTCCGCAGCTCATTGTGGGAAGCGATACCTATCCGCCCTATATTTATCTGAACAATGACGGCGTTCCCGCCGGGATCGACGTGGAGATCGCCACCGAAGCCTTCCGCCGCATGGGATATGCTGCCCGGTTTGAACCGATCGATTGGGAGCAAAAAACAGCTCTGGTGGAAAGCGGTACCATCGACTGCATCTGGGGCTGCTTTTCCATGGATGGGCGCGAGGAGGTATACCGCTGGGCGGGACCCTACATGGTGAGCCGTCAGGTGGCTGCGGTGGATGCCGACAGCAGCATCCGGACACTCGGCGACCTTGCCGGAAAGACCATCGCCGTGCAGAGCACCGGCAAGCCGGAGGAGATCTTTCTCAGCGGCTCCGACCCGCGCATCCCGCAGACCGTCGAGGTGTTCAGCACCGAAGACCGCAGCGTGCAGTATGCGATGCTGGCCTGCGGCTATGTGGATGCCATCGCTGCCCATGAGACGGCCATCCTGCAATACATGAAGGACAATTCCGTGGAGTTCCGCATCCTCGAAGAACCGCTGCTGGTCACCGGGCTGGGCATCGCCTTTGCCAAAAACGACAGCCGCGGGCTGGACATCCAGCTGAACGCTGTTCTTGCGCAGATGCGCACAGACGGCACACTGGAGCAGATCCTTGGCAAGTATCTGGAACATCCTTCGCAGTATCTGGAGGTGGACACCATTGGCATGTAAAAACAGAACCATCTCAGATACATGGAGATGGGGGCTCTATCTGGTCATCGGCGTGCTTTTTATGGCCGGCGTCGTTTTTTTCTCGAGTTGGCAGGCACTGCGTGCAACGGAGGCTCGTTTCTGCCAGATCCTTGATTTTGTCAAATCCCAGTCCACCAGCTTTGAAAAGCACAACGATACGGTCGTGGCCAAAGCGCTCCGCCGCACGGCGGTATCGGTGCATCAGCTGGCACAGGACCCTGCGCTCGACCTTTCCGACCCGCAGTTCCTGAGCAGGCAGGCAGAGCTGCTCTGGCTTACAGGCATTTCGGTCCTGTCTCCGGACGGTACGCTCCTGTGCGAATCCACAACCAACGGCATCGGCTATGCCCGGTTTGGAGAACCGCTCAAGAATGATGCCGTTCTGGACGTTTTCTCTTATCCGCAAAAAACCTATCTGAAGCGGATCCTGCTGGAGGATGGGTCTGCCGTGGATGTTGCGGCACACCGGGCAGAAAGCAAAGAGGTCATCCTGCTTGCCTACCGCTATACCCCGGCAGAATTTGTAGAAGGAACGGCCTTGTCCATCCAGAGCGTACTGGACGGCTACTCGGTTGAGACCAGCGGCACATTGTTCATCGTGCAGAACAATCAGGTCATTGCCTCCAACCGCCCGGAGCTCATCGGGCAGGATGCTGCGGACAGTCTGCCGGTGCGGGAGATCCGCAAAGCCGGGGCTGCCGAAACGCTGACCCATACCCACGATTGGAACGGCTCCGGCTGCTATGTTGGAATGTACTGCCACGGAAGATCTTTCGATCTCTATGCGTATACGGATGAAAGATCCGTCTTCCGTGAATCGTTTCCGTTGATTTTGATAGCGCTGGCCGGTTACATCCTGCTTGTAATGGTCCTTCGGGTGCTGCGCAGACGCTCCGTGCAGGAGATGGAGCAGCAGAAGAAAGAGCAGGAGAAGAAGTATCAGGCTCAGCTGGAGGAACAGAACCGCAAACTGGAGATCGCACTCCAGCACGAGGGTGCGGCAAACCGTGCCAAGCGGGAGTTCCTGTTCAATATGAGCCACGATATCCGCACCCCCATGAACGCCATCATCGGCTTCACCTCGCTGGCTGCGACCCATATTGATAATAAGGAACAGGTGCTGGACTACCTGAAAAAGATCTCTACCTCCAGCCAGCATCTGCTTTCCCTCATCAATGATGTGCTGGATATGAGCCGCATCGAGAGCGGAAAGGTAAAAATCGAAGAGAAAGCGGTGCATCTGCCGGACCTCGTCCACGATGTGCGCTCCATCATCCAACCCGATGTTTCGGCAAAGCGGCTGTCGCTTTTCATCGATACCATGGACGTGGAGAACGAGGACATCATCACCGACCCGCTGCGGCTGAACCAGATCCTGCTGAACATTTTGTCCAACGCCATCAAGTTCACTCCCACAGGCGGTACGATCAGCATCCGCATTGCCCAGAAGAACGGTGCGCCCAAGGGCCGTGGCTGCTATGAGTTCCGCATCAAGGACAATGGCATTGGTATGAGCGAAGCGTTCCAGAAGCACATCTTTGAGGCGTTCAGCCGGGAGGAAAGCTCCACCGTCAGCGGCATTCAGGGTACCGGCCTGGGCATGTCCATCACCAAGAACATTGTGGATATGATGGGCGGCACCATTGCGATCGAAAGTGAACCGGGCAAGGGCAGCGAATTCATCGTAGATCTCTGCTTCGCACTCAGCGGACAAAGGGTGGAGCCCAAGCAGCTCCCGCAGTTGGAAGGGCTGCGCGCATTGGTAGCAGACGACGATACCGACACCTGCCTGAGCGTCAGCACCATGCTGTCCAAGATCGGGATGCGGCCGGAGTGGACGATCTCCGGCCGGGAAGCGGTGATCCGCACCCGGTACGCCATGGAGCAGGGCGACGAATTCAGCGTCTACATCATCGACTGGCTCATCCCCGATATGAACGGCATCGAGGTCGTGCGGCAGATCCGCAAGGTGATCGGGAAAAGCTGCCCTATCATCATTCTGACGGCCTACGATTGGACGGATATTGAAGAGGAAGCCCGCGCTGCCGGAGTGACCGCCTTCTGCGAAAAGCCGCTGTTCCTTTCCGAACTGCGCAGAGTGCTGGCAGAACCGTACGGTGCAGAGCCTGCCTGTAAGCCAGCGCAGCCAGATGCCGCCGAGCTCAAGAGAAAGAAACTTTTGCTGGTGGAGGACAATGCCTTGAACCGTGAGCTCGCGCTGGAGATCCTGAAGGAAGCGGGCTTTGCGGTAGACACTGCTGAGGATGGCGAGATCGCTGTCCAGAAGATGAAGCAGGCGGCCCCCGGGCAGTACGATTTGATCTTAATGGACATCCAGATGCCCAAGATGGATGGTTACGAGGCGACGCGGCAGATCCGCGCCCTGCCGGATGCTGCAAAGGCAGGCATTCCCATCTTTGCAATGACGGCAAATGCCTTTGAAGAAGACCGTCAGAATGCATTGAAGGCCGGTATGGACGGCCACATTGCAAAGCCGCTGGATATTCCGCATCTGCTGCAGGTCCTTGCAGATGTACTGAAATCATAACGGCTGCCAGCCGACAAAAGCAAAAGCACCCGCAGCAGGCTTCGCAGAGGCTCTTGACCTCTGGAAGCGAATGCTGCGGGTGCTTTATTTCTTTTCTGTCTGACAGGCGTTTGACTCACAAAATTTTGCGCAGCTCCTGCACAAGGTCGCCGATCACGATGGGCTTGGACAAAAAGCCGTTCATGCCGCTTTCCAATGCGTTGCGGCGGTCCTCGTCGAAGGCGTTGGCGGTCATGGCAAGGATGGGGAGCTTTGCCCGGGCAGGGTCATCCAGTGCGCGGATCTTCCGGGTGGCGGTGTAGCCGTCCATCACCGGCATCTGCACATCCATCAGCACCAGATCATAGCTGCCCGGCGCTGCGGTGCTCACCTTTTCCACCGCCACTTCACCGTTTTCCGCCGTATCGACCCGGAAGCCGTACTCGCGCAGGATCTCCTGCGCGATCTCGCGGTTCAGCTCGTTGTCCTCTACCAGCAGGATATGTCTGTCCTTGAAGTCGGCGTTCTTTTCCGGCAGAAGCTCCTGCGATGCATCTGTCAGCTTCTGGCCGAGGGCGCGCATCAGAGTCTCGCGCAGGTCGGACATGAACATGGGCTTTTCGCAGAAGGCAGTCACACCGGCGGCCTTTGCCTCCACCTCAATGTCAGACCAGTCGTAGGCCGTCAGGATGATGATGGGGGTATCGTCGTTCAGGCTGCGTATCTGGCGGGTGACCTCGATGCCGTTCATATCCGGCAGCCGCCAGTCGATGATATAGGCGTGGTAGACATCGCTCATCTCGATGGACTGCCGCGCGCGCAGCACCGCTTCCTTGCCGGAAAGGGTCCACTCCGCGCGCATTCCCACCTTGACCAGCATCTTTGTCACGCTGTCGCAGGTGTTGAAATCGTCGTCCACCACCAGAGCCTTCAGGCCCTCCAGCTCGGTGATCTTTTCCACCGGGCGGTGCTCTGCCTGCACCCGCAGCGGCACACGAATGATAAACTCGCTGCCCTTGCCCTGCGCTGTCTGCACCTCGATGGTGCCGCCCATCATATCCACGATGTTCTTGGTGATGGCCATGCCGAGGCCGGTGCCCTGGATACGGCTGACCGTGGAGGTGCGCTCCCGCTCAAACGGCTCAAAGATTTTTTGGGCAAATTCCGGGCTCATGCCGATGCCGTTGTCCTTGATGCGGAACTCGTACTGCCCGCAGCCGCGCACCTGCCCGGCAAGCTGGCGCACCCGCACCGAGACTGTGCCGCCCGCCGGGGTGAACTTGATGGCGTTGGACAGCAGGTTCAGCAGGATCTGGTTCAGCCGGGTCTTATCGCAGTAGACATCCTCGTCGGTCACATCCATCGCGTCCATATAAAGCTCCAGCTGTTTTGCGTAGATCTGCCCGCTGACAATGGTTTTCAGATCGTGCAGCACCTCCGAAAGGTTGACTTCCACCTCTTCCAGATGGAGCTTTCCGCTTTCGATGCGGCTCATATCCAGCACATCGTTGATGAGCGAGAGCAGATGGCTGCTGGAAGCAAGGGTCTTGGCCAGATAATCCTTCACCCGCTCCTTGTCGTCGATATTGCTGATCGCCAGTGTGGTAAAGCCGATGATGGCGTTCATGGGGGTGCGGATGTCGTGGGACATATTGGAAAGGAAGGTGCTCTTGGCGCGGTTGGCAGTCTCGGCGGCGGCAACGGCATCCGAAAGCGCCTGATTCACCTGTTTGTCGGCGGTGCGGTCGGACATGACAAGGATGTATTTGGTCCTGCCCTCCACCTCGCTGCCTATGGCGATGTTATGGAACCAGCGGCGCTCTTTGGTTTCCAGATGCTCAAACTCGAGATCCCATTCCCGCTGCTGCCCGCTGAGAAGCCCATCCAGAAAGCTTTCGGCCTGCTCCGGGGCGCCCAGCTTGTCCAGAGCGAAGGCATTTTGCCGGACTTCTCTCCACGGGATGCCCAGCAGACGCTCAATGTTCGGGCTGACATAATCCACCTTGGAGGTCTCTGCGTCCAACATCAGGAAAACGTCGTCCACGTTCAGCGAGAGCTTCTGGAACAATTCATCCCGGTACGAGATCTCGGTATTCTTCCGGCGCAGGGTTGTATGGCTTCTGCGCACAATGAGCAGAATGGCCAGCACCGCAAGACCTGCGGCGATGCCCGCTGCGATCTGCACTGTATGGAACCACAGCTTATCCAGATTGGCATTGACGATTTTGACCGGGACAAGCCCCACCATCGTCCAGCTCTGGACCGCCGTGTCCTCGTAGACCAGATAATAGCTGATGTCGCCCAGCTTTACCTTCATGTTTCCGCTGCTGCCCTGTGCAAAGGCATTGGACAGCTCCAGGATCTGCGCCTCGGAAAGATCGGAATGGTCGCGCAGCATCGCAATGAAGTTGTAGATCGTTTCCTTGCGGTTTACAGAATTGTCGATGACCACCCGCCCATCCGGGTAGATGACATAGTTGCTGGCATTGCCCTCAAAGGCAGAGCTGTCCAGCAATCTCAGCACCGCGTCATTATAATAAGAGATGGCAACGGCATCGTAGGCAAAGCCCCGGTAGCTGCCCTGCGTTTCGGGACAGATGAATGCAAGCATCTGGGGCTTGCCGGGCAGCGCCGTGTTCACGACGACATCCTCATCGTGAGCGAGCTTTTCGTCCAGATTGGTCTGCAGGCCAAGATAGCCGGTCTCCCCGGTCACGGTCATGTAGTTGCCGTCATAGGTAAGAAAGTAGAATTCGGCAAACCCAGCCTCCTGCTGTGCCGCCCCGATATACGCCTGTATTTCGGCCTCATCCGAGGTAGTTTCCAGAAAGCCGTTGTACAGATGCAGATAGGTCAGGTTCTTGCGCACCATCTCTTTCAGCATATTGTTGGATTTATGCAGCACCTCTTCCAGATGCGAGGTACTTTCCTGATAGATGGTCTGGGACACAAACGAGATGTACCGAACGCTGAAACCTGCTATCAGCAAGACCAGAAGAAGGATGGCCGCAACAGGGAGCCACTTTTGCCGGGGATGGCAGTTTCGTTTGGATTCGTGCTTTTCGTCTTCCATCCCGCTTACCTCAGTGTCATGTAGTTTTCAGGCTCTGCAAGCGCTGCGCCGCCGCCGGAGAGATGATCGCGCCATCTGTTTTTTACCCATGTATCTCCCTCCAAAGACCTGCCGCTTTCGCTCGCAAGCAGCGCTTCCATCTGATTTTCCGCTGCCAGACAGGTCACGGTAACGGTGTCGTCGTCCCCCAGCGGCTGTCCGTTCCGGGTGATGCCGGTCAGGGTATAGCTGCCGCCTGCCTCTTTGACCTCCACGGCAATGCCGCTGACCACCGGCAGAGAACCGCGGTTGAAGGGTACAAACCCGCCCTCGCAGCCCTCCACAAAGGCGCGGACAACTTCCTTCAGCTCTGCGCCGGTCATGGTGCGCTGGCGGGACATCAGACCGTTGGGCATGATCATGGAAGCGGCCATTTTCTTGTTATAATCTGCCTGCAGCACACTGCCGGTAAAGCTGTTTGCGGTGGCAAGCAGCACATCGGTGCCATAAACGCCCCGCAGCGTGTTCGCCATGACGGAGAAGGAGGCGCTGCCGCCGTTTGCGTGGAAGACATTGGAGCAGCTCTTCCCGGAGGTCAGCACGATCTCGTCATCGGCAGGCGTTTCTTCGGCAAGAAGCTGGGCATTGAACGCACGATAAGCCTGCTGTGCCGTGTACTCGCCCGCGATCATTTTGGAGACAACGTCCTTGGAGACGGCAAAGAAATCGTTGGAGGCGATGCGGATATACATGTGGTTTTCTTCCACCACATCGCGCACATCCTTCATGTACTCGGTCAGGCGCAGGGGGACGTTCTGGCTGTAGCTCAGCAGGTCCTGCCCGTCGGCAACGATGCGGCTCTGCGCCTCCTCGGAGAGCATGACGTTCAGCACCTTCATGGCTTTTTCGCGGCGCGCGGTGTCCTGCTCGAGGTCACGGTTCAGAGCGATCTGGAAATAGGGGGTGGTCATGATCCACTTTTCGCCGTTCTGGCTGAAGAAGGGCAGGAAGGTCGTGTCGATGCCCTCATCCTGAAACACCTTGACACCGGCGGAGCTGCCAAAGTACATGGCAGCTTCTCCGTTCCGGAACATCCCGGTCACGTCATCGTAGGTGTTCTCGAGGTCATCCGCTGTGAGGTGGGTATCCTGAATGAACTGCGCCATCCGCTCAAATGCCCCCGGCCACACGGTGTCGTCCAGACCCACCCGTGCGGTGCTGGCAGGGTCGCTGTAAGCAGTGCGCCACTTGCGCCCATCCGTCGTGGTAAGCTCGGCAGCGGAAAGCCCCTGCAGCGTTTCCATGCAGGTGTAGTCGTAGGTATAATCGGCGGTAAAGCCGCGGATGCCCACCTTCTCAAACGCCTGACAGGCTGCCGCAAAGCTTGCGTAATCGGTGGGCAGGGGGATGCCGTATTGTTCAAAAAGGCTGCGGTTGACCACAAAGCCGTGGGCATCGGCGCAGACCGGCAGCCAGTTCACGCTGCCGTCCTCGTTTTTGAAGCTGTTGAGGTAGGCGTTGTACACAGCGCCCGCTTCGTTGGTCAAGGCAAGGTTCATCAGGCTGTCCTTCAAGGGAGCCGCATCGTGCAGCGAGAAGCGGCAGCAGGTGATGATATCCGGCAGACCGCCGTTCTCCTGCAAAAACTTGTAAAAATCCAAATCGTTGTTTCCTACGATGAATTCAATATTTACATCCGGCAGCTGGGACTGGATATAGGGCGCATAGGTTTCGTACAGGTTATTCGTCCACAGATACACCTGAATGGTCTGAGCATCCTCCTGCTTTTCCACATTTTCGGCGGTTTTTGTTCCGCAGCCGGTCAGCACAGATAGACCTATCACCAATGCCGCAAACGCAGAAAGAAGGCGGCGCAATGTTCTTTTGTTCATCAAATCGTTCTCCTCACAACTCTTGGGCAGCTGCCGTTCTGCACTCCCGAATACCACAAAAAGGCATCGATACAGCATGACAGAACTATAGGATTATTTTACCACCGCCATGATGGATTTTCAATAAAATTTCATATGTTGATTCATAAAAGCAGCGCGTGTCCGATTTCTTTGCGCCAGTCGATGCAGCTTTTTTGAACAGTATATATACCAACGCATACAGTATGTAGTACAACATTATAACAGAAGCATTTCAAGAGTTCATGCTTGTGAATCCTGCTTATGTTCTATTATTATCCCTTGACAAAAAGGCAGCTTTGGCCTGTTGGGTTATTTTGCTCCCCGTGGCCCGAGCAGGCCCTGCGGGCCAACATCCACTGCCAGATCTCGCTGGCTCTCAACCGCATCTACACCGAGTGGTACCCCAGCAAGGGCTACAGTTTCAACATCACCAACTCCACCAGCTACGACCAATACTACGTCCATGGCCGGACGGTGTTCGACGTCATGGTGCGGCTGACGGACGACATCTTCAACACCTATATCCGCAAGACCGGCACCGTGAACCCCTACTACGCCGAGTACTGCGACGGAAAATCCGTCACCTGCCCCGGCCTCAAGCAGTGGGGGACGGTCACGCTGGCCAATCAGGGCCGCAGCGCACTGAGCATCCTCAAATACTACTACGGCAGCAACATCGAGATCATCCGCACCAACAACATCCAGTCCATCCCCCAGAGCTACCCCGGGAGCCCTCTGCGGCAGGGCAGCACCGGAGCGGCGGTGTTCACCCTGCAGCGGCAGCTCAACCGCATCACCAAAGACTATCCCTTCCTCGGCCTGCTGACGGTGGACGGCATCTTCGGCCGCAAGATGACCGAGACGGTCAAAAAGTTCCAAAAGCAGTTCAACCTCACCGCCGACGGCGTGGTGGGCCGCAGCACCTGGTATAAGATCAGCTATATCTATGTCTCGGTGAAGGACCTCGCCGAGCTGACCAGTGAAGGCGAGACCTTCAGCGGCACCCTCTCGGACGGCTCATGGAACTTCGGCAGCAGCGTCCTCAAACAGGGCTCCACCGGCAGCAAGGTAGAGCAGATGCAGTTCTGGCTGAGTACGCTGGCTCAGTATGAGAGCAGCATCCCCTCTGTCACGGTGGACGGCGTCTACGGCAGCGGCACAGCGGCGGCTGTCCGGGCGTTCCAGCGGCGCTACGGCCTGACGGTGGACGGCATCGTGGGCCGCACCACATGGACCGAGCTGTACGACCAGTTCCGCAGCATCCAGTCCGACAACGGCATCCCCAACGCCTACCCCGGCACCGCCCTGCGCCAGGGCAGCAGCGGCCAGAACGTCCGGCTGGTGCAGTTCTGGCTGAAGATCGCGCGGACGGTCTATTCCCGTCTCAACAACATCACCGTGGACGGCGTCTTCGGCTCGTCTACCGCAGCGGCCGTGCGGCGGTTCCAGACCTACTTTGGCCTCACCAGCGACGGCGTCGTGGGCCGGACGACATGGAACAAGCTCTACGAAGTCTACAACGACATTGCCAACCGCCTGCTTTCGCCCAGCCTGCGGCCCGGCGAGTACCCGGGCGTGCTGCGCAATGGCTCCACCGGCACCGCCGTCCGGGAGCTGCAATTCTACCTCTACCTCATGAGCGCCTACCAGAGCAGCATCCCCTCTGTCTCCATCGACGGCCGTTTCGGCGCGGCCAAAGTAGCCCCCCGGGGCCGCGGTGCGGGCCTATCAGCGGTTCGCCGGGCTGACGGTGGACGGCATCGTAGGCCGGAAGACATGGGATTCGCTCTACGGCAAAGCGTCGGCCCTCCGCTCGTCCGGGCCGGTGGTCACCCTCAAGCGTCTCCCCTACCCCGGCACACCGCTCACCGTCGGCACCGACAGCAGCGCCGTGCTCTACTACACCCTGCTTTTGCAGCGCATCGCCTACTACTACGACAGTGTGGCGTCCCCCGCGCTTTCCAGCCAGTACACACAGGAGACCGCGAACGCCACCGCCAGCGCGCAGGAGCTTCTGGGCCTGCCCGCCACCGGCGTGGCAGACGCCGAGACGTGGACAGCAGTGGAAGCCCTGAGCTTACAGCTGGCGGCCTTCACCCCCAACCCCGACCGGCATCCCGGGCAGGGGCCGGACTACCCGGACCGGGCCATGAAGGAGGGCAGCGTGGGCGCTGATGTCCGCCTCATCGAGGGCTGGCTCAATGACCGCTCCCAGCTCTACTGCGAGGAGGACTACGTCGCCGACAACGCTATCTTCGGCCCGGAGGACACCGCCGCTGTAAAAGACACGCAGCAGCGGGCGGGCCTTGAGCCGAACGGCGTCGTGGACCGGCCCACCTGGGCCGCACTCCGCGCCCAGAGCCATACTGCCTGCGACAACTGCACCGAGGAGGGATGAGAGATGGCACGCTTACTGGTCTATGACGCCTACGAGAACAGAGTCTACACCTATTCGAGTCTACGCGAGAACGACCCCATGCCCTACAGCACCGGCAGGACTCTGACCGTGCGGGAGTTCCGGGGCAAATCGAACAGCCCGGTGCTCTGGACGACCATCGCGGCAATGGAAGCGTGGAACCTCACCCGCCGCAAATACGGCAGGGGGTGCAGTTGGGGATCCCCTTCCCGCCGCATCTGGGAGGGAGGCCACGGCACCCGCAGCCAGCACTATGCCGGCGTGGCCTTCGATGTGGGGCAGAGCTTCAGCCGGACCCAGCGCACCGCCATCTACAACGCCGCCCGCTCCACCGGGGCGTGGGGCTATGTCGAGCCGCTGAGCCAGACCCCCACATGGGTCCACTTCGACCGGCGCTACGGCACGCCTGCCTGCAGAGGCACCACGGCAGGCTACCCCACCCTCCGCCGGGGCAGCCGGGGCTGCTACGTCATGATCCTCCAAGATGCCCTCTCGACGCTGGGCTACCAGACCGGGAACCGCATCGACGGCATCTTCGGCAGCCGGACGGAAGAAGCCCTCAAGGGCTTCCAGCGGCGCACCAGTCTGCGCGCCGACGGCGTCTGCGGCTGCAACAGCTGGAAGAAGATCTCCACCGCCGTGCTGGGCGTGGGACGGACGAAGACGACCATCGACTGATAACTTTGCAGACAAAATGGGAGCCTCCGGCACTGCCGGAGGCTCCCATGCTTCACTCCTCCACCACAACATCCTCGCTGAGCACCTGTCCGATGGGCTTTGCAATGCACAGATCGGCCTCGGCGTCCGCATTCGTAGGCTGCATATTGATGACCACGAGGTGGTCGCCCCGGAAGTACCGGATGAGTCCCGCCGCCGGGTAGACCACAAGGCTGGTACCGCCGATGATGAGAGTATCAGCGCGGCGGATGGCCGAGACGGCGCCGGACAACACCTGCTCATCCAGCCCCTCTTCGTAGAGGACGACGTCCGGCTTGATGATGCCGCCGCATTTGGGGCAGCGCGGCACACCGGTGCTGTTGGCGATGAAGTCCACATCGTAGAACGCGCCGCACTTGACGCAGTAGTTGCGCAGGGTGCTGCCGTGGAGCTCGTACACCGTCTTGGAGCCTGCCGCCTGATGGAGGCCGTCGATGTTCTGGGTGATGACGGCTTTCAGCCTGCCCTCCCGCTCGAGCTTTGCCAGACGCAGATGCGCCGCGTTGGGCTTTGCTCCCTTGACGATGAGCTTATCGCGGTAGAAGCGGTAGAACTCCTCGGGGCGCTCTTCCCAGAAGGTGTGGCTCAAGATCGTCTCGGGCGGGTAATCGTATTTCTGGTGGTAGAGGCCGTCCACACTGCGGAAGTCCGGGATGCCGCTCTCGGTGGACACGCCCGCACCGCCGAAGAAGACGATGTTCTGGCTCTGCGAAATGATTTTTTCCAGCTTTTCAACCATATTCAACACCTCTTTTGTATCTATCGACGGAAATCAGTGCAAAATTTTATGGATTCTGCATTTTGTTTTTCACATTTCAACGGTCATTTTCCGCAAATATCTGCCCCAGCTGGGCGAAAATATCCTGCGGGAGCATCCCGTACTCGCCATTTTGAAGGGCGGCACGGTCAGCGGCGGTACCGTGGAGCCAGACCGCACAGGCGGCGGCTTCGCAGGCGGACAGACCGCAGGCCAGCAGGGCCGACATCATACCGGCCAGCACATCGCCGCTCCCGCCCCGGGCAAGACCGGGATTGCCGGTGGGGTTGACGCAGACGCGGCCATCCGGGGCGGCGGCCACGGTCCGCGCCCCTTTCAGCACCACCACCGCATTCCACTGAGCGGCATACCGCCGGGCAACACCCTCCCGGTCGGCCTGAACGGCCTCCACCGAAAGCCCCGTCAGCCGGGACATCTCCCCCGGGTGGGGCGTCAAAATCAGCTCTTTGGCCGGGCGCGGCAGTTCCTCACCCGCGTTCATGAGGCTGGCGGCGGCGTTGAGGCCATCGGCATCCAGCACCGCACTGCCCGAAAAGCCGGTGAGCAGCTTCTTCACCAGCGTCCGCGTCTCGGCGGCGCGGGCCGTGCTCTGGGCAAGATAGCCCAGCCCCGGCCCGATGAGCAGGACGGTGGCCTTCTGCCGGAGGATGCGGGGGATGCTCTGGGGGGAGATGCCCCCTTCTGCCCCCGGCTCACAGGGGCAGAGACAGCATTCCGGTAGGCGTGCCGACACCGCCGCCAGCACCGGCTCGACACTGGCCAGCGTGACGATGCCAGCGCCGGTGCGCAGAGCGCCCTCGACGGTCAGCGACGCCGCACCGCGGTAGCAGGCGCTTCCCGCCACAGCCAGCACCGCGCCGAAGCTGCCCTTGTTGCTCTCCTTCGGGCGTTTTGGAATATGTGACCAGACAAATTCAGCCGTAATTTCGGGTGCCATGCTCACGCCTCCCCCTGAATGCAGCGCCTTATCTCTTTTTCCACGTCCTGCACCTCTTCGTGGAACATCCGGGCCGAGACGCGGAGGGCGCCGTGGCCCAGAATGATGACCTGCTCCATGCCGTCGGAGGTCGCCACCCGGACCCGGCGGTTTTTGCCGATCTCGTGGGTGACGCGCTCGATGAACATATCCGCCGTCTCGGCCTCTTTGGTGTAGACGACGTGGATGTTGTGGTACTGCTCGATGCTGCCGGGACTGCCCGGCACACGGTAGGCATCGAACACGAGGATGAGGACGCACTTTTTGAAGCCCTGATAGTTGCAGAGAATGTCCATCAGCCGGTGGCGGGCGGCGTCGAGGCTCTCCTTGGAGAGGGCGTTCAGCTCGTCCCACGCAAAGATGATGTTGTAGCCGTCCACCAGCAGGTATTCGGGGGCGATCTCCCACTGCTCGGCGGCGAAATCGGGCCGTTCCCGCTTCTGCACCGGGCGGAACGCCGCCAGCGGGTCCCGTTTGATGGGGCCGTAGGTGCGCTCAAAAATTTTCAGCAGTTCGGCGTCCTCTTCCAGCGTGGCGCGGTAAGCCGCCATCCGGCGGGGACGGGCCGCTGTTTCTTCTGCTGTCGGGGCGGTGCGGCCCCAGCCGCTGTCCACATGCATATGGCTGCGCACCTGCTCCCACGGCACCACAAAGCCCGCACCGTGGGAGCAGAACACCGAGTCGGCGGGGTTGTCCAGGTCGTGTTCCGGTTCATAGCCCACCGTCTCGATGACCTCCGCCGCGTTGTGGCAGGGGCGGTAGCCGTCCAGCGTCAGGTTCAGGTGTCCCCTGCCCCGGGTGTAGCTGACCACCTCCATGGGGTAGCTGCGCATGGCAGCCACCGGTGCAAAGCCGGTGAGGGCGGCGGTCTGGCCGTCCGGTGCCGTCTCGGGCGGGTCAAAGCTGCCCTCCATCCGCTGGACGTCGCTCATGGCGCGGCCAATGTTCTCCGCAGGCACTTCCAGCCGGAAGGAATACCACGGCTCGAGCAGCTGGGTCTTTTTGATTTGGTTTGCCATCATAAGGCCCTGCCGCACGGCGCGGTAGGTGGCCTGCCGGAAGTCGCCGCCCTCGGTGTGCTTGAGATGGGCGCGGCCTGCGATGAGGGTGATCTTCATATCCGTCAGAGGCGCGCCGATGAGGACGCCGAGGTGCTGCTTTTCTTCCAGATGGGTCAGCACGAGGCGCTGCCAGTTTTTGTCCAGCTCTTCCTCCCGGCAGTTGGCGGCAAACTGCATCCCGCTGCCCCGGGGCAGCGGCTCGAGCTTCAGATGCACCTCGGCATAGTGGCGCAGAGGCTCATAATGGCCCACGCCCTCGATGGCCTCGGTGATGGTTTCCTTATATAATATGCCGCCGGAGTCGAACTCCACGTCCAGCCCGTACCGCTCGGCCAGCAGGCTCTTGAGCACCTCGAGCTGAATCTCGCCCATGAGCTGGACGTGTATCTCGCCCAGCGTCTCGTTCCAGACGACGTGGAGCTGAGGTTCTTCCTCTTCCAGACGGTGGAGCTTGCCCAATGCGGCATGAACGTCCGCGCCCTCGGGCAGACATACCCGATAGCTCAGGACAGGTTCCAGCACCGGGAGGTCACTGTCCCGCTCGGCCCCGAGGCCGGTGTCAGGCTTCGCCTTTGTCAGTCCGGTGACGGCGCAGACCTGCCCCGGGCCGATGGCCTCTGCCAGCGTATATTTTGCGCCGGAGTAAAGCCGCAGCTGGTTGGCCTTTTCGGCCCAGGGCTCGCCGTCCGCTTCGCCGGTGAGCTGGGCTTTGACTTTCAGCTCACCGCCGGTGACGCGCAGCCAGGTCAGCCGCTCGCCCCGCTCATCCTGCGAGACTTTGAACACCCGCGCACCGAAAGTTTCCAGCGCCGGGGCGGCGCGGGTGTATTCGTCGAGGCCGGCCAGCAGCTCGTCCACACCCTGTAAGCCGCCGGCATTCTCCCTCTGCAGGGCCACGCCAAACCAGCAGGGAAAGACGTGCCGCCGGGCGACGGCCGGGATGATGTCCTCCGCCGTCAGGCTGCCTGCGTCCAGCATCTTTTCCATCAGGCGCTCGTCGCAGAGGGCCAGTGCCTCGTCCCGTTCGGCCTGCTCTGCGCCGAAATCCACGAATCCGTCGCCCAGACGGTGGGAAAGCTGGCTCAGCAGCGCCTCTTTGCCCGGGCCGGGCAGGTCCATTTTATTGATGAACACGAAGGTCGGGATATGATACCGCCGCAGCAGACGCCAGAGCGTCTCGGTATGGCTCTGGACGCCGTCGGTGCCGCTGATGACCAGCACTGCGTAGTCGAGCACCTGCAAAGTGCGCTCCGTCTCGGTGGAAAAGTCCACATGGCCGGGGGTGTCCAGCAGGGTGATATTCGTACTTCCCGTTTTCAGCAGGGCCTGCTTGGAAAAGATGGTGATCCCACGCGCCTTTTCCAGCCTGTCGGTGTCGAGGAAGGCATCTTTGTTATCCACCCGGCCCAGCTTGCGGATGCTGCCCGCGCGGTAGAGCATCGCCTCGGAGAGGGTGGTCTTGCCGGAGTCCACATGGGCAAGGATGCCCACCACCAGCTGTTTTTCGCTTTTTTCTGCCATGTCCGCTGCCCTCACACTGCGCCTGCGATGAGGCCGATGATGAGCAGCGCCCCGCCCAGGATGAGATTCGAGAGCATGCTGCAGTAGGTGCGCTCTTCCGGTTCCAGCTCCTCGAAGGAGACGATGCGCTCGTCGGCAAAGTCCACGATGGACTTGGTGGAGTGGAGCTTCTTCTTTTTGCCCATATCCTTAAACTCTTCGCCCAGATGATGGATGGTCACACCGTCCAGACGCAGGTAGTTCACCCACGCCCACATCAGCAGCACGACGCCCAGCAGCAGGGCCGGGGCCTGCCACATGGTAAACGTGCCGTCGCTGACATAGCGGTCCCACAGCAGCATCAGCACGGCCACCACCGACACCCGGGTGACGGATTTGTACAGAATGGGGCGGAACATATATTTTTGATACATCGAAACCAGCTTTTTCATCCGTGTACTCCTTAATATAGGGTTCATTCAGTAGTATTGTAGCATGATTTTATGAAAAAAGATAGCCGCTTTGCGTTTTCCGACTTTCGTTGTATCCATCCATCATCTTGTGAAGGTACGACTTCTTTCCATTCTTTACCGTTTTTTTGCCGCGATTTTTTAGAAAAAAGCATCCGTTACCATTTTGTTTCTATTTCAGCGCCGTATGTCATTGACTTCTTTTGCTCACAATGTTAGAATACGAAAGGTGCAGTCCCGGGCGCTTTGTGCGTTTTTGGCACCCGGAGCGCGCCGTTTTTTGCATTTAGGATAGGAAAAAGGAAAATAATATCTCGGAGGAGCGTATCTCAATGAACATCGATTTTGAGTCCCGCAACATCACCCGCCGCAGCTTCCTGAAGGGCGCAGGCGTCGTGGGTGCCGCCGGCCTGCTGTCCGCCTGCGGCGGCAGCAAGTCCAACAACGCCGGCAGCACGGCTGCTTCCGGCGCACAGGCCCCCAACTCCACCGGTGCCACCCCCCTCAAGGAGTACATCTCTTGGGAGTCTGCCAACCGTGAGATCGAGAGCTGGAACCTGCTGTACAGCCAGACCCTCACCGACGCCAACGTCGTCACCAACCTGTGGGACGGCCTGATGAGCTTCGACTGCTACGGCAAGCTGGTACCCGCCATCGCCACCAGCTGGGAGGCCAACGAGGACTCCACCGTCTGGACCTTCCACCTGCGCGACGATGTGGACTGGGTGGACTGCAACGGCGAGGTGAAGGAGCACATCACCGCCACCGATTTTCTGGTCGGTCTGGAGTGGGTGCTGAACGCCTCCAAGAACGAGGCCAACAACACCTCCATGCCCACCCTGTACATCGTGGGCGCTGAGGAGTACTACGAGAAGACCAAGGATATGGGTGCTGCCGCCGCCGACCTGCACTATCAGGATATGCTGGACGCAGGCGTGGGCCTCGAGGCTCCCGACGACTACACTCTGGTGTTCACCTGCAAGGACCCCTGCCCCTACTTTGATACCGTAGCCTCCTACACCAGCTTCTACCCCGCCTCTCAGGCGCTGATCGACGAGCTGGGCATCGAGACCTTCCGTGGCTGCGACAACACCAACATGTGGTACTGCGGCCCCTATATCGTCGAGGAGTATATCCAGGGCAACACCAAGAGCTATATCCCCAACCCCCACTACTACAATGCTGCCAACGTCAGCCGCTTCGAGCGTATGACCGTGACCATGATCTCCGATCAGGCCATCGCATTCCAGCTCTACCAGAACCGCGAGCTGGACGAGATGGACCTGAACGAGAGCACCATCACCACCATCACCTCCGACCCCAACAACGAGTACAACAGCCAGCTCTGTGAGAAGCGCGCCCGCCCCACTGCCTACGCCATGCACTTCAACTACCAGAAGAACAACGCCGACGGCACCCCCGATGTGAACTGGAACAAGGCCATCGCCAACACCGCTTTCCGTCAGTGCTTCTACCGCGGCCTGAACCTGAAGGCATGGTTCTCCCGCTACAACAAGATCAACCCCCTGAAGTGCGAGAACGACTACTACACCATGAAGGGTCTGTGCTACAACACGCAGGGCGTTGAGTACACCACTCTGGTGGCCAAGGAGATGGGCTTCGACGCTGAGAAGTACGACGGCGAGACCATGATCCGCCTGCGTGCCAACGGCGGCGACATCTCCGCCCTGAAGAAGCAGGCCATGGAGGAGCTGAGCGCCATCGGCGTCACCTTCCCCGTCAAGGCCACCTACTTCATCATCGCCAGCAGCACCTCCGCACTGGACAATGCCACCATCCTCAAGCAGTGCTTCTCCGACAGCTTCGGCGACGACTTCATCAAGCTGGACGTCCAGACCTACGTTTCCAGCCTGACCCAGGAGGTCCGCACTCCCCAGCTCCAGAGCTTTGTCATCAACGGCTGGAGCGCCGACTTCGGCGACCCCGTCAACTTCCTCGGTCAGGAGACCCTCCACGACGACAATGCTTTCTACTCACACTACTACTCCAACATCGCCCGGGTGGCTGAGGCTCCTGCCGACTACCAGAAGGACCTGATGGATGCTTTCGAGCAGTACACCGATCTGGTCAATGCCGCCAACGCCATCGTCAACGACACCGACGCCCGCTACGAGGCCTTCGCCAAGGCTGAGGCCTATCTGCTGGAGAACGTGCTGGTCAGCCCCACCTACTACGACATCGCATGGTCCCTGACCCACGCCAACGAGTACAGCAAGATCAACGCCATGTACGGCGGCTGCAACTACAAGGCTGTCAACTGGGAGACTTCCGAGGAAGCCTACACCACCGTCCAGTACGAGCAGTTTGCCAAGGCTTTCGACGCTGCGATTCAGGGCTAAACAGACACAAAAGTCATTCCATTTCAGCCGTCACATGAAATCTTTTCATTTTTATGTGTTAGCTGAATCAATAAGATTCAATCCGTGTCCGAGTTGTTTTTCTTGACTTCCCGCCTGTGGGATGATAGAATATTTGCAATCGATACGGGTTCTGCAAGGGCGCAGAAACAGATCCATAAAATCTGTCTCTGCGCCCTTTTTGTACCCTTTTGAAGCCGGGTTCATGGCCAGAGTGCGCCGGACAGGCGAGGATTTTTGCCCACAGACAAGGCGATTTTCCGCAGCGATCCTGACGGATTGCAAGGGAGAGCAACGCAGTATGTGAGCAAAAAGACCGTTCAGACGGTGTACAATGGTTATGAAGACGGCTCCCGGACCTTGTGGGAAGGTAAGGCAGTATGGACAGGATAGGGATTTGGGGAACGCAGAGCCGTACCAGTCATTACAGGAGGGAAAGAATATGTACCACGATTTTGAGTCTTACACCATCACCCGCCGCAGCTTCCTCAAGGGTGCCGGCGCTGTTGGCGCAGCCGGTCTGCTGGCTGGGTGCGGCGGCGCCTCTTTCCGCCAGCTCTTAG
>OBAA01000665.1_pt1 | contig 29552 bp, 20 predicted proteins | sample 1475961 | NCBI WGS metagenome assembly OBAA01 (sample SAMEA2579960, study PRJEB22360) | human gut metagenome | biome: human gut; feature: human-associated habitat; material: faeces | place: Denmark | collected 2008/2010 | reverse complement strand
ACAAATACAAAGCAGGGAGAAGGATATAAAAACGAAGTTGTCATTCGACTGGACCAGCCGATTGAGGCAAAAGAACTGAAGCTTTGTAATTTTGTTGCGGAAGCAGCAGAATGGAATAATATCGGAATTTTGGAGATGGAGGTGTATTCCAACGATCAGGCAGAGCAGGGAGCGACTCTGGATTCGGTAGTAGAAGCTATTGAAGCTGAGAGTAAGACAATTGCGGCAGATGTAGATACACTTGAGATGCCTGTAGTTCCGGCTGGTTTTTCGGTAAAACTAAACGGAGCAGATTTTGAGCAGATTATTGGGGATAATGGGAAAATCGTACATCCGTTGACGGACAAGACTGTAAAGGTATCTTATGTTGTAACAGAGACTGCAACAGGAAAAGGGAAAGAAACGAAAGATGTTGATTATATTGTCAAAGGAACAAAGACTCAGGCAGATGGTAAGAATGCCAAACCAACTGTAATTCCGGAGATTCAGGAGTGGTATTCGGACTCGACGGAGAAGATAGCGGTATCTTCCCTAAAGACAGTTACCTATACAGATGATAAATTAAAAGATGTTGTAGATGAGTTTGTAAGTGATTATGAGGATTTCACGGGAATCAAGCTGACAGCGAAAAAAGGCGGGGCTGAGGCGAATGCATTCAACTTTGAGCTGAAAGCGCCGGATGAGCTTCTCGGAGAAGAAGGATATACGATGGATATTCAAAAAGACCGTATCAATGTTGCATCTGTTGACACCACAGGTAACATGTATGGCATGCAGACAATCCTTCAGATGTATAAAGAAAACAATGAGAGATACAATGTTGGGCAGATGCGTGATTATCCTCGTTTTGAGACGCGTGGATTCTTGTTTGACGTTGCTCGTAAGCCGGTTTCTTTGGAGATGATGAAAGAAGTTACAAGAACGATGCGCTATTATAAAATGAACGATTTCCAGGCACATTTGTCAGATAACTACATTTTCCTGGAGGATTACGGAAAGGGCGCTCAGGAAAATGAGGCATTTAAAGCTTATGAGGCCTTCCGTCTGGAATCCGGACTTTCTAATGAAAAAGGGGAGACACCTACAGCGAAAGACTACTCGATCTCTAAGAAAGATTTCAGACAATTTATTCAGGACGAGAGAGCTCTTGGCATGAATATTGTTCCTGAGATTGACGTGCCGGCACATGCAACTTCATTTACAAAGATATGGCCGGATCTGATGGTAAAAAATAAAGTTTCGTCTTTAAATGCAAACAGACCACTGGTAGATCATCTTGACGTTTCTAAGACAGAGACAAAAGAAAAAATCAAAGAAATTTTTGATGATTATACAAAGGGTGACAATCCAACATTTGACAGTGAGACAACCGTACATATCGGTGCAGACGAATTTTTGGCAGATTACAAAGCGTACCGCGGATTTGTAAATGATCTGGTTCCTCATGTAAAAGAGACAAATACAGTGCGTATGTGGGGCGGCCTTACATGGATCAAAGATAATCCGGTGACAGAGATTGATAAAGAAGCTATTGAAAATGTGGAGATGAATCTTTGGTCAGCCGACTGGGCAGATGGAATCGAAATGTACAATATGGGATATGATCTCATCAACACAATTGATAATTTTGGCTACATGGTTCCAGATGGAAGTAAAGCACGTGCAAATGCGTATGGAGATTTGTTAAATGTAGAGCGAATTTTTAATGAGTTTGAGGCAAATAAAGTAAGAGTAAAAGGCGGAGCATACAGGTATGTTCCGGCGGGCGATGACCAGATGCTCGGGGCAGCATTTGCACTTTGGAGCGATAACATTGACAAGAGAGCGTCCGGATTAAGCGAATCTGATTTATACTGGCGTTTCTTTGATGCACTTCCATTTTATGCGGAGAAGACATGGGCTGCAACTGGTAAGGAAAAAGGAAGTGCAGATGCGCTTGCAAAATTAGCAACCGATAAAGGAACAGGACCGAATACAAATCCTTATTATCAGGAAGACAAAAAAGGTGAAAATTACGAAAGCTATGATTTCGAAGATGGCTTAAAAGACGGTTCGGAGAACAAACGTGATCTGAAAGAAGGAAAGAATGCGGAAGTAAAAGAAAACGCATTGGTATTAAAAGATGGCGAAAGTTATGTGACATCACCGATTGAAGAGCTTGGAAATGGAAACCAATTGTCATTTGACATTAAGTTGGAAGAGCCGGCAAAACCGGGTGATATCTTATTTGAGTCTGACGCGGCATATGGAACACACGATATCCGAATTATGGAAGATGGCAAATTAGGATTTACAAGAGAGCTTTACAATTACTATTTTGACTATGAGCTTCCGGTAGGAAAGAATGTAACTATTACAATCACAACCGATCAGCAGAAGACAAGTCTGTATGTAAATGGCGAGTTTGTTGCGGATGCAAAAGGAAAATTCATTCACAATGACATGGTGAAAAAAGAGAATATTACCAATGCCACATTTGCACTGCCGCTGGAAAGAATCGGTTCTAAGACAGAGACAGTCTCTGCGGTGATTGATAATGTAGTTGTATCAGCAAAAGAACCGGAACAGGATATTTATAATAAAGCGGCTTGGACCGGAACAGCAGAGTCAGAGACTCCGACTTCACAAGGTGGTGGAAAAGAAGGTGTCATAGGCATGGCATTTGATAACAGTTCTTCTACACACTGGCACTCTGACTGGTCTCAGGCTACAAAAGACAAAGTTCCGACAAGTGCCGGAGCAGCCGGAACAGGTAAAGGTGCAGATGGAAGTATCTGGGCAGAAGTTAAATTTGATAAAGGATATGAAATTAATCAAGTGTTATTTGCTCCACGTCAGGACACGAACAGTGGTCAGGTAACAAAGGCGTCTCTTTATATTCAGACTGAAAAGGACGGAAAATGGGTAGAGGTTGCAAAAGATAAGACATTTGCGGCTGACAAATCAGAGAAAGCATTTACGTTCGACAAACAAATGGTATACGGATTCAAGTTTGTTGCAACTCAGTCAAATGATGGCTGGGTAACCGTATCTGAATTCAATATTGCAGATAAAAAAGTAACCGATAAGATTTATACCGTATATGTGGAAGCAGAAACAGGTGGAAAAGTAAGCGGTGGTAAAGATGTGTCAGCAGGAGAATCTGTGACGGTTACAGCGACACCGGATAAAGGGTACGCATTTGAGGGATGGTATCGTCCAAACGGCGAGAAAGTATCTGAAAAAGCAGAGTATACGTTCAAGGTGAATGGAAATACAGCTTTGATTGCGAAGTTTGAAAAGACTGGTGAGACAGAAGACAAAAACATCACAGATGTGGAAAAACTAGATGATATTACCGTTGTACAGGGAACTGCATTTGAAGATTTGGATCTGCCGGAAAAAGTATCTGTCACATATGGAAAGAACGAGACAGCAGAAGTAGATGTGACATGGGAGAAAGGAACTTACAATGCACAGGAATGTAAGACATATGTATTGGAAGGCGCTTTAACTCTACCGGAAGGAATTGCGAATCTAGATGGATTGAAAGCGATAGTCAAGGTTACAGTGGAAGAAAAAGAGACACCGGTTAAGAAGTATACGGTCTCTGTAAATGTAAAAGATAGTGAAAAAGCGATGGGAACTGTCTCTATGGACAAAGAAGATGGTGTCTATGAAGATGGCATGAATGCGACTGTGACAGCGACAGCAAATGAAGGATATGAGTTTGTAAACTGGACAGATACAGACGGAAAAGAAGTAAGTAGTTCCAATCCATATACATTTGCAGTGACAGCAAACACAACACTGACAGCAAACTTTAAGAAAATGGATGTGAAACCGGAAGCTCCGACAGCGCAGGATATCTTAGATGAAATTATTGCAGGACAGAAAGTACCGACAGTGATTACAAAGGGAGAGACAGAACTTGTTCTTCCGAAAGTCCCAGAAGGCTATAAGATCCAGATTACAAAAGTAAATCCGGAAGGTATTATCGCATTAGATGGAACAGTGACAACGCCGAAGAAGGACACAGATGTTATCGTGACAATCTCTGTGACAGATCCAGAAGGCAAGACAGCGAGTGCAGATTTTACAGTGAAAGTAAAAGGAAAGAACGAGCCTGGAAAAGAAGATCCAAAGGATCCTCAGAATCCTTCAAAAGGTGATACAAATAAGAAAGATCCTTCTCAGGACAAAAAACCGGTGAAGACAGGAGATGCAACAGCGGCAGCTGGCTGGATGCTTGCGATGACAGCAGCAGGTGCAGTGGTACTTGTAAGAAAAAGAAACTCATAAAAGAGATAAGCCTCTCATACAATAAAGTATGGGAGGCTTGTTTGTATGAAACGGAAAATAAAAAAAATATGCGCGGTATTTGTGATTATTGTATTATTGCCATATATTATTACCATATTTATGAATGGGAAAAGCATAGAGGCAAATCAAGACGGAAAAAATGGTTATATTAAAGTAAAAACGGAGTCTGGAACAAAAGAGGTTCCGTTGAAAGAGTACTGTATTGGAACGCTGGCAAAAGAGATTTCAGTTGATTTTGAAGAGGAGGCATTGAAAGCACAGGCTGTCATTGTTCGGACAACTATCTATAAAAAAATTGAGGAACAAGGAGAGAAAGCAGTTATGACGGAGCGCTTTTTTACGAAATCTGATATGAAAAATCAATGGGGCAGGAGTGCATTTCAGAAAAATTATAAAAAACTGGAGCGTGTTTGGAATGAGACCGATGGACAAGTTGTGATGTACAATGGCCAACTGGCAATGGTGCCGTTCCATCAGTTAAGCAATGGAAAAACTCGAATTGGCAAAGAAGTACTTGGGACGGATGAGTATCCGTATCTGCAGATGAAGGAGTGTCCGAAGGATGTGGAAGCGGACGGGCAGATGGAAAGTAAGCTCATCAAAGCAGCGGGAGCGCAAATTACTTCTCAGGACAGCGCCGGATATGTGACCGGAGTAAAAGTGGGCGAGGAGACTTTGAACGGAGAAACCTTTCGGGATACATATGGATTGTTGTCCAGCTGCTTTGAACTGCAGGAGTTTGAGGGAAAGATGCGTGTGACGACAAAAGGAATTGGTCATGGACTCGGGATGAGCCAAAATACGGCAAATGAGATGGCAAAAGAAGGTAAAAAATACGATGAAATTTTGCAGTATTTCTACGAGGGAACAGAAATGAAAGAGGTCGCGGAAATTTTGTTGAATGTAGAATAAGCGTATCATTTTCTGGCAAAAATATAGTCAGAGGTGATAAATATGAAAAATAATCTAGGACCTTCAAGAAGAGGGAAAGGTGCTGCGGTCGGTCTGGTCATTTGTTTTGTGGCGGTAATTGCGTTAGTGGGATTTTTTACATTCAGCCGTTATAAGAGAGATATGAGCAGACAGCTGGCAAAGGCGGAAGAAAAAACTGATACTGAAGAAAAACAAAAAGACATTAAAGAGACAGAAAAGAGCCAAACGACAAACAGTCAGGCAATTCAGAACAAAGCACAGGAGACAGAAAAACAAAAAGAAGAGACACAAACACAGACAGAGCAGAGACAGAATCAGACCTCACCAACGGCAACACAGCCAGATGCGCTGGCATTTTCAGAAAATGATCTGCTTGCATGGCCTGTGGATGGAAATGTGTTGATGAATTACAGCATGGATCAGACGATTTATTTTTCTACGCTGGATCAATACAAATACAATCCGGCATTGATTATCGGGGGAGAAGTTGGAACAGAGGTAACGGCATCTGCAAGAGGAATTGTAAAATCAGTGGAGGTCAATGCGCAGACGGGGAACACGGTGACGATGGACCTTGGAAATGGCTATGAGGCTGTTTACGGGCAATTGAAAGAAGTTCCGGTACAGGAAGGAAATTATGTGGAGCAAGGCGAACTGGTAGGATACTTAAGTGAGCCTACAAAATATTACAGTGTGGAAGGTTGTAATTTGTATTTTCAGCTGCTAAAAGATGGGGAACCGGTGAATCCAATGGAATATATGGATTCTTAGGGAGATTTATTTAAAAATAGATAACAAAAAACCGGACACGTTGAGAAGGGGTAAGATGTCCGGTTTTCTTGTTTTAAGTGCGTATAAAGTTTTGGAAAACGATTGTGATAAATCGCTTATACAATAATAGTATAATATATTTTTTGTAAATCCGCTAGAACGGTAATTGCAAAAAAACCGTTGATTTTTGCAAAAAAAGGAAATAAATGGTAAAAGCGGTTATTTTTTTGTACAAAAAGGAAGTAATTATAGAGAAAGAAAAAAAATTGTGCTATAATTTGCAAAAACAAGCCTAGGAGAAAATTTGTGAAACGGAAATTATTGGAATATTTGAAAAAGATAGACAGTAAGGAAGAAGAATTTATTAAAAATGAGAAAAATGTGCTGGCGCCTTATGTGATAAAAAAAGGAAGTTCTGTCATAGATACGGACAAGATGATTCGCGAAGGGGCTATGATTGATATTATGAAACAGCCGAGATTTGTAGATATCCCGGAGCATACGCATAAATACATGGAAATAATATATATGTTCAGTGGTTCGGCGACACATATTATCGATAAGACAGAAGTTAAGTTGGAAGCAGATGATGTTTTGTTTATCAAACAGGGAACACCGCATTCAGCAAGCGCCTCGGGGTATAACGATATTGGAATTAAAATATTTGTTCTTCCGGAGTTTTTACAATATCCGCTCAGCATGCTGAACGAAGATACGGCGCTTCGGCGTTTTATAAAAAAAGCGGCGGAGAATGACGGAAAAGATAAGGAGTTTTTGCATTTTCATTTGCAGGATTTGCCGGATGCCCAGAATCTGTTGGAGAATATGACACGAAGCCTTTTGAATCAGACGCGAAACAGCAAGAGAATTTTGCAGGCGACGATGGGAGTTCTGCTGATGGAATTATCGAATAGAACGTATACGATCACAGTCGGCTCCCCATCTTCCTATGAAAGTCAGATTGTGCTGGAAGCCTTAAGATACATAGAGGAGAACTACCAGACGGCATCGCTTAACAAGTTTTGCGAACATCATAATCTTCCATGCTATTATGTAAGCCGTCTTATGACCCAGTATTCCCCTTATACCTTTACAAAATATTTACAAAGAAGACGTATACTCCAGGCGGCCTATCTCCTGACGGAGACAGACACGCCGATAGAGCAGATTGTTGTAGAAGTTGGGTATGAAAATTCAAGTCATTTCCATAAACTGTTTAAAGAAGAATATGGAATGACACCGAAAAAATACCGTGAGAAATATGATTCTATGGAGAAGTGATGGGGATTTCTTATCCCATCACTTCTTCTACATGATTCGGGTACTTTACTGTGATGTAATACACTGCATTGCGGTACTTACGAGTTGCCGTAAATCCATCCATATTTGATGGAATACAAGGACCTATTTCCAGACCGTCAAAGGAACGTTTCAGATGTTCTGATAATGGTTTCGCAAGTGCAGAATCATTGTTGAAGTCTACCATTTCATCTAAGATAGACAGATCCCCGGTCTCTTTGATATAGGCAGCAGTACCTGCAATCAGTCACAGTGGATCATCATTAAATCCGCTTCCATCTTCAAACTGTGTCGCTGCAATGTCGAGAATTTTCTGGCGCGCGCAATCTGGGATCAAGTGTACGAATCCAAGCAGATCCTGACAGGAATCGCGGAATCCCATACCACGGCCGGTCCCTGACTCGAAATAAGAAGCAGAATTCTACATAAGAAGTTAAGTTCAATTGCTCGCAAGTCTCGTTGGTGTTTGTAAGGATAAGCTGGTTTACCTCACAAGTCTCATGGAGCTGCGATGAACCATGATTCACCATTCTGCCGTCATAAGATTCAGTGCCGGAATTGTTTATTCCCGGCTCAATTCCAGGAATGGTCAGATAATGAGGATGTACTTCATCAATAAGTTTATGAATCTCAGCATCCAAAGTATGTATTATAAAGTGATCAATTGACGCCCGACTTTTTGTCTGGAAAAAAATTTAAATAAAGCTTTTTAAAGTGCATGTGTATGTATACTCCTACATCTGTCAAGTATTGTGATTGTTACATTTTAACATGGTTGATACGAAGTGTAAATCTTGGTTTGTTTAATTCGACATTTTGCAATATACATATTTTGATTTTTGAAAAATACACAGGTGATTTGACGACAAATAATCCGGTTGCTCGACAAAAATGTAAAAAAACGAGAAAAACGTCATAAACCCGAGAAAGTGTTGAAAACAATAGATTTTCATATTTATAATGAACATTGGGAAAAAATACCATTTCAGGAATTTTACCACAATCAAGAACAGAACATTATTACATTAGAAGGGAGAACGTACTGTAATGAAAAAGAATCAGACAAAGCGTCTGCTTGCACTTGTACTAACACTTGCGCTGACATTAAGCAATGTGCCGACGACCGTATTTGCGGAAGATGTGACAGCGACTGAGCCACAGAGCACGACAGAACAGCAAGTGCAGTCACAGGAAGAGACGACAGAGCAGGTGGATCAACAACAGCAACAGGATGAAGATACTAATACACAGCAGACAGAACATGAAGCAGAGTTTCATGGGAACAAAGTAGCGGGGGTAGATCTTCGTGGAAAGTTTCAAAATGCATTTGGGGTTGCCCTTGAATATCGTTTCCGGGTTTCAGGGACACAGGATGAGTGGCAGACTGTAGATATCACAAAATCACACACATTGCAGTCAAATGTGTATGATGTACAGACACGGCAACCTTTCGGAAAATGGAAAGATGCAGGGACAATGCAAGTTAAAATCTACTACAATGTAGGTTTTGTAGTCGAAGGACATGAAGCAGGGGGAGTGTTGATCGACGGACAGAGTGCATCATCTGCTAAGGTTTACCAAAACGAAGCAGTGACATTTTCTGTGAAAGACATTGACGGGTATGACGTAACTGTAGAAGGCGTGACTCAAAATGAAAACGGAACTTACACAGTAGCGTCAGTACAGGCAGATACAACTGTAAAAGTGGTATATACACTGAGACAGTATTCGACAGTAGAGAGTACAGCAGTCGAAAATGCCAAAATTAAGATTAACGAAAGCAGTGATGCATCTGTTAAGGTAGAGAATAACAAGGAATTTACAATTGAAGTAACACCCAATGCAGGTTATGCGGTAACTGAGATTAAAGTAAATGATACAGCACTTGATAATGTCACTTTTGCAAATCAGACAGCAAGCGCATCTTATCAGGCAGGAGAAAATCAGACATATTCAGTAAGCGCAACGCTTGTAAAGACAGGATTTGCGTTAAATGACAAAAACGAAGATGGCGTATATGCAGTTGGATACCGTGATGGGATGGATCAGGCTACAACAGAGTCAAATATCTTCAACACTTTGGTCAACGCAGGAGCTTCTGTTCCGGCAGACCTGACAGTAGATGATGTGACAATTCAGTACTATGCAGGAGCATGGGGGAAATGGCAGGAAGTAAATTATGAACCAGACTTTTTGCATGGATTTACAGATCATAAATTTGGAACAAAAGAGACAGAGCAGATTAAAATTACATATGCCGGCAATGACCAATATGGAAGTTTTAGTTCTGATGAAATTACAGTAACGATTGTAGACCCGCGTTCTGTCTCAGTTTTGGAATTGAATGCTGGTGTTACATTACAATATAACACAGAAGAGACGATGAAGCAGGAAATCTATGAGAAAGTCATCGCTTCTTTAAACACAGGTGAGGGAACTGCGATTGCACATACAATCGATGACTTCACAATCGAATTTGAAAGAGCGCTTGGAGAGCAGACAGTAACAGTCTCTTACAAAGGCTCTGACGATTATAAACCTTGTGAGGCAAGTACTGTTATCACAATTGAAAAAGGAAAAGCCTCTGTAACTGTAAATTCTCAGAATATTACATACGGAGAAAGTTTTGCACCGGTATTTTCATCAAACCCTTCCGATGCAAAAGTAATTGGAATCATTGGTGGTGTGACAGGAAACGGAGCTCTTTATGTGAGCGTGGATGCATCTCAGATTACAATCAACGATATCGCAGGAAAAGAGATTCCGGTTATCGGAAACCTGTCTCTTCAAAAATTTATTACAGACACACTTGGAATTAAAGAATTTAAAGTCAGTCAGCTGACTGATATTTTACAGAAAATTCCAGGGGCAGATATCAGTGATATAGTTGCCGGAATTCAGCAGGCAATCGATGTGATCGAGCAAGTTGCTCCGGGACTACTTGACACAACAGTATCTCTTGGCGAACTTCCGAGTGAAGCAGGAGTATATACAGCAGTTGGTGTTACAGCAAGCCAAAACTATAAGACAGCATTAGGAATAGGACTTCTCACAGTCGCTCCAAAGACATCAGATGTAAAACTTGCATTTGATCAGGAATTTGACAACAATGCGCACAAACTGACAATCAGTCAGGCGCAGGCATTTGACTTCGGCGGACACATTGTAGACGGAGATGTTCAGGAGACAAACAATGTTCATACACTTTATGTCGGAATGACAACAAGCGGAAAGCTTTATACAGGAACAACTCCATGTTTAGAGCCAGGTGCGTACACAGAAAGTGTTTATGTATTGGGAGGAAATTATTTCGCACTTCCAATTAGCAGATTATATACAATTCAGCGAGAAGAAGTAGAAATTAAATTTGAGCCATCAGCTTTGACAGCAAGATATGATGGTAATCCACACGGATTAAAAGCAGGAGTTTATAATGCAAATGGCGACAGAATCGCAGATGCAGAAGTAAAATATGCAGGAATCGAAGCAGGAATTGAAGGATATTACAGCAAAGAGATGCCGGTAGATGCAGGCTTCTATTTAGCATCAGCATCATTTGCAGGAGATGATACTTACCAGCCGGCAATCAAATTAGGCGGTGGTTCCGTACTGATTCTGAAATCATATGCAAAAGGAAAGATTCAGGTTGGATTATTGACAACAACTTACGGGGAACCGACAGATCTCACAAAAGTGCAGTATACAACATCTGGTCTTGCTGCAAGAGATGTAGAGACGATCAAAGCAACAGTAAAATGTGATGGCAATGACTCTGCAGTAGGAAGCCATGCAATTTCTGTCAGTGTACCAAAGTCAGTTCAGAAAAACTACTATAGAACAATTAAGACTCAGGACGGAACACATACAATCGAACAGAGAGCAATTACTGTTCAAATCGGTTCTTATTCAAAAACATATGGTACAGAGGATCCGGCATTCTCTTATGAGATCACAGAAGGAAGTTTGGCAGAGGGAGATACTCTGAAAGATCTTGGTATCAAGCTTGCTCGTAAACAGGGTGAGAATGTAGGAAACTACGAAATCTATGTAGAGAATGAAGCAGAGTTAAATGCAAATTATGCAATTACAGTAGTAAATGGTAACCTTGAGATTACACAGGCAAATGCAGTGATCAGAGTTACCGGTGGAAATGACAGCAGCGGAAATTACACAAAAAGTTATGGAGATATAGATCCAATTTATACTTACTGTGTAGATGCACTGGTTAATACTGATGTGCCGGAAAATGAAGAATTTGGCAAAGTAAAATTAGTTCGTGAAGAGGGAGAAGATGTAAATACTTATACAATTACTCCGACTGTGGAAAACTTAAGTCCAAACTATACTTATACAGTTGAGACTGGAACACTTGAGATTATTCCACGCAGCATTACAATCAGCGCAGAAGATGTACAGAAAGTATACGACGGAGAAGCAGCAGAAGCACCGTACACAATTTCCGGATTGCCGGCAGATAAAGATACAGCAGATGCAGAAGATCTTGGACTTCACGTAAAAGCAGATATGCCGACAGAAGCGGGAACTTACGAAGTTTCTTATGCACTTGATGAAACAGCTTCACAGAATGCAAACTATAAAGTGACATTCCTGCCGTTTAATGTTGTGATCAAAGCAAGAGAACTTACAGTTAAGATTAATTCGACAGCAAAAGTGTATGGAGAAAAAGATCCGCAATTTAAGTATACATTAGAAGGAGAACTGGTTGGTGACGATAACCTTGACATCAAACTTGTTCGCGAGCCGGGAGAGAATGTAGGAACCTATAGAATTTATCCAGAAAATGAAAATGTATTGAATGCAAACTATAAAGTAACATTTGAGTATGGACAACTTACAATTGCCAAAAAGGTAATTACAATCTCTGTTACTGGTGGAGAGCAAAATGACGGAAATTACGTAAAACGTTACGATGATGCGGATCCGGCTTATTCATTCAGTGTAACAGACGAGAAGGGTGATGCTGTGACAGATGAAAATCTGGGTGAAATCAAAGTAGTACGTGAAAAAGGTGAAGATGTAGGAACTTACACGTTGATACCAACTGTAGAGAATGAAAGTGAAAACTACGAGTACGGTATTGTAGAAGAGAATGGTACATTGGAGATCCTTCCACGTGAGATTACAATCAGCGCGGAAGATGTAGAAAAAACATATGATGGAAAAGCAGCAGAAGCGCCATATACAATTTCTGGATTAGCAGCAGATAAAGATACAGCAGACGCAGCAGATCTTGGTTTAGAGTTAAAGGTTGTAACAAGCCAGACAGCATTAGCAGATGGAACAAAACTGGAAACTCCGATTGAGACAGAAGGAATGCCGGTAGATGCTGGAACTTATACAGTTACATATGCATTAGATGAGTCTGCTTCACAGAATCAGAACTATGATGTAACATTCCTTCCGTTCAATGTATCTATTAAGAAAGTAAATACAGATAATACACCAACGACACCATCTACACCAAATGATAGTGATAATCAAGGTTCAAAACCAAATTTAAAACCAGATTCAAAATCAGATTCAGTAGTGGATACAGGTGATACAGCAAATGTGATGACAACTATGACAGCGACAGCTCTTGGCGCTTTGGTTGCAATTGCACTTCTGTTATTCAAAAGAAGAAAAACAGACAAATAATAAGAAAATAAGAAAAGAAGCAGTTCGTTAAGAGCTGCTTCTTTTATTGCAAAATAATAAAGCAAAATTAAAACCTCCGAAAAGAATGGTATTTTTTTTCTGAACTTTCTTACAATGAGGATAAATGAAAGAACACAAAGGGAGGAAGAACGGAATTTTACCGATGATTTTTCACAAGCGACGTTTGACTTTCGATGTAATTATCTCCGGAACCCGGAGATGGAATGTTATGTGAGAGATACAGACAGGCAACGTCTGATTTTAAACGGAACAAACGAGACATTAAATGATGCGGCAAGCCCGACATGAATTGGGTAAGACAACAGGGATTTATAATGCAAAAAGCGCATTTCATAATACAGAGAATTGTCACTGTGACAGGGGTGTGTTATCTTATAATGGTATTCAGGAAAAGAGGGAAAAAATAATGAATTACACATATATCGTAGAATGCAAGGATGGCACGCTATACACGGGGTGGACGAATAATCTGGAAAAGCGAATTGCAGATCATAACAGCGGGAAAGGCGCCAAATACACGCGGGCGAGAAAGCCGGTCACACTTGTGTATTATGAGACTTTTGAAGCAAAAGAGGAAGCGATGAAGCGAGAGTATGCGATCAAACACATGAGTCGGAAAGAAAAAGAAAAATTGATAGAACATTTTCCTATACTTTAAGAATATTCTATATTATAATAGGAGTTAGATGTATATTTGCAAAAAAAGGAAGGAATCGGGAAAATATGAGCGATAAAAAATTAGAAGTAATTAAAAATTTACAACAGGCAGAAGCAATTTATGTGATTATGTCAGGATTTACAAAGATGCCGTATGTTGCGTGTGACGAAGAGACATTCGATGATAAGGTGTTTGTCTATTTTGAGGAAGAGCCGGCAAAGGAAGCTGGAAAGAAGCTTTTAGATGCAGGGAACCTCGTACATATAGCAAAGGTCGAAAACCGTCTGTTTTTAGAGTTTTATACAAGCCTCTATCCGATGGGAGTGAATTGTCTGCATATCAATCAGGGCGTGGATGGAGATATTTTGATTCAGCACAGTGATTTGCTGCGCAGAAAAGATCCTGCGGAGATTGACGATGGGAAAGTGCGTGTGGAGAATCCGGAATTCCAGCTCACAGCGCTTTATTTTGAGCAGGAATTTCGTAAGAATCAGACAATTCCAATGTCTGATGAACTGAAAGAGACTTATGAAGAGATGCTGGTGCATTTCAGCAGAGGAAAATACATTGTTCCGACACAGGAAGAGCATGGCATCCCAATTTTAAAACAAAAAGAAGGACAGGCTTACCTTCCTTTATTCACAGATCTTCACGAATTTCAAAAGTTCAATCGTGAGGACAAATTTAAGGGAGGCGTCGTAGAGGCTGAAAAAGTATCTAATCTTTTGAATGATGAGATGTCAGGAGTTGTTATAAATCCGTTTGGATTCAACTTAGTATTAAATCTGCAAAAGAAGGACGCTTAGTGGGAAAAGATGTGTTTCACAGAATGAACACAGAATTCTCATAATTTAAACACAAAAATATCATAAAGTTATCGATTTCTTTTCATATAATATAAACAATTCATGTTGTTTCAGGAGGGAAGAAATTGATAGAAGTAAAAAATTTAGTCAAGAAATATGGCGATCACACAGCTGTAGATCATCTGAGCTTTACAGTTGAAAAAGGACAAATCTATGGATTTCTCGGACCGAACGGCGCCGGAAAGTCTACCACAATGAATATTATGACAGGATATTTGGGGGCAACAGACGGTGAGGTACTCATCAATGGGCACGATATTTTGAAGGAGCCGGAAGCGGCGAAGAAAAGTATCGGTTATCTGCCGGAGCTGCCTCCATTATATATGGATATGACTGTCATGGAATATCTTAAGTTTTCAACAGAATTAAAAAAGATTAAAAAAGAAGACCGAGAAGCGGAGATTGAAAAGGCGTTGAAGCTTGTCAAGCTCGCAGACGTGCAGGACAGATTGATTAAAAATCTGTCAAAAGGATATAAGCAGAGAGTAGGACTTGCGCAGGCGATTTTAGGATTTCCGGAGATTATCATACTGGATGAGCCGACTGTAGGGCTCGATCCAAAGCAGATCATTGAGATTCGTGAACTGATCCGTGAACTGGCGAAAGAGCACACGGTTATTTTGAGTTCGCATATTTTGGCGGAGATTCGTGAAGTGTGCGATTACATTATGATTATCTCAAAAGGAAAGCTGGTTGCAAGCGATACTCCGGAGCATTTGGAAGAATTGATGAATGGCTCCGATACGATTCATATTGAGACAAGAGCCGAAGAAGAGACGGTAAGAGAGATCCTAAGTGGACTGAAAGATATCGAAGATGTGACCTATACACAGGAAAATGAGATCTTGAAAGCAGAGGTTAAGACGAAAGAACGAAAAGATATCAGAGAAGCGATTTTCAGTGCATTTGCAGAGGCACAATGTCCTCTTCTCACATTGCAGAAGACAACAGTTTCGTTGGAAGAAGTATTCTTAGAATTGACAGGAGGACAAAAATCAGATGAAAGCAATTTATAAAAGAGAGTTAAAATCTTATTTTCAATCTATGATCGGGTATGCGTTTATCGCATTTTTACTGGCGTTTGTCGGTATTTATTTTATGGCATATAATCTGAATGCAGGGTATCCGTATTTTTCTTACGCGTTATCCGGCGTGATGTTCATGTTCCTCGTTGCTGTGCCGATATTGACGATGAAGAGTTTTTCGGAAGAACGAAAGAGTAAGACAGACCAGCTACTTTTGACATCGCCGGTCCGTCTGGTGGATGTTGTGCTTGGGAAATATCTTGCGATGGTAACAGTATTTCTGATTCCGAATCTAATTTTTTGCATCTATCCGCTGGTGATCAAAATGCAGGGGACTGCCTATTTGCGGGTGGACTATGCGGCGATTTTGATGTTTTTTATACTTGGCTGTGTCTACATAGCAATCGGAATGTTTTTATCTGCGTTGACAGAAAGCCAGATTATTGCAGCGGTAAGTACTTTTGCAGTGCTTCTCATTTTACATCTGTGGGGCGGATTGTTAGATTTTATCCCGAGTACGGCAATCAGTGGAGTGATTGGAATAATCGCAATTATCACGATTGTGGCGTTGATTATATACCAGTTGACAAAAAACTGGGTTATCAGCGCGGTGATAGAAGCAATTGGAGTGATTGCATGTGTCGTTACATACGTTGTGAAATCATCTTTGTTTGAGAATCTGCTCGTGAATCTTTTGGGTAAATTAGATATTTCCGGTAGTTTTTCAAATGTGTATATGAACAAACTATTGGATGTCAGTGATTTGATTTTATGTTTTTCACTCATTGCATTGTTTGTATTTCTGACAATTCAGACTATACAAAAAAGACGTTGGAGTTAGGAGGCTGTATCGGTGAAGAAAATAAAAGAAATGTTTCAAAGTCCTCAATCACGTTATGGGACATATAGTATGGTAATAACTGCGGTGGTAATCGCAATCGTGATCGTGATAAATATGATTGCAGGTCAGCTTCCTGACAGTATGAAAAGTGTAGATTTGAGTGGTAATTCACTCTATGAGATTACGAAGACGAGCAAGAAGCTTTTGAAGAATCTGGATAAAGAGGTACAGATTCATGTGTTGGCGGAGAAAAGCTCTACAGATGAGAGAATTCAGACATTCATAGAGAAATATGCAGCGCTCTCAAACAAGGTGAAGGTAGACTGGGTGGATCCGGTACTGCATCCTTCAGCGGTTACAGAATATGAGGCACAGGAGAACAGCGTTGTTGTAGAGTGTAAGGATACAGAAAAGAAGATGGTAATCCCGTTCACAGATATCATTGTGTACGATGAGATGTCTTATTATACGACAGGATCAATGACAGAAAGTGAGTTTGATGCAGAAGGCCAGCTGACAAGTGCGATAAACTATGTGACAAGTGACGCTTCAAAGACAATCTACCGCACAACAGGACACGGAGAATCTACTTTCTCCACGACAATCACAGATTTGATGGGAAAATCCAATTTCACAATATCTGAGTTGAATCTGATGATGAATAATAAGATTCCGGATGACTGTGATCTGCTTGTTCTGTATGCGCCGACGTCGGATTTGACAGCGGACGAGAAGACATTGATCACAGATTATCTCACAAATGGCGGGAAGGTATTGTTCATTATGGGAGATACGCAGAATGAGACACCGAATTTAGATGCGCTGATGAAGACTTACGGAATGGAAAAGGTAGACGGCTATATTGCAGACACAACAAGATGCTATCAAGGAAATCCATATTACATATTCCCGGAGATCACAGCAAGCGGAGAGATGGCGGACGGTCTTTCTTCAAAAATGGTGTTGTTGATCAATGCGCTTGGATTTAACACGGCAGATCCGGAACGTGATACTATCACAGTTGACAGCTTCATGACAACTTCCAGCAACGGATATGCGGTGACAGAGGATAAGGAGACTCAGGGAACTTATACTCTTGGCGCTGTGGCAACAGAGGATGAAAGCCGATTTACAGTTATTTCGGCGGCAACTATGATCGATGCAAATGTGACAGATTCCTTCTCAACCTTGGAAAATACAACGCTATTTATGAATGCGGTTACAAGTAATTTTGACGATGTAGACAATCTTTCAATCGAAGCGAAGAGCTTGGAGACAACATTCAATACAATGCAGCACACAGGATTATTAGGACTTGCAGCGATCATAGGTGTTCCGGTTCTCATTGTCATCTTTGGATTTGTAAGATGGCTGAAACGCCGTAAAGCGTAAGGAGGACATAGAATGAAGAAATATAAATCACTGATCATTCTTTTGGCAGTTCTGGTTGTGCTTGTAGTTGCGTATGTTGTGACAGGGCAGTTAAAAAAGAAATCTGCGGAGAAAGAAAACGAAGAGAAACAGATTGCAGTGCTTGATATGTCGGATATCACCTCAATTCAGTATACGAACGGAACAGATACGATGTCGTTTATAAAAGAAGATGGTACATGGTACAGTGAGTCTGATAAAGAATTTCCACTGCAGCAGAGCAGTCTTAAGACGATGGCGGAGACTTTTGGAACGCTTTCAGCTAATCGGGAGTTAACCGATGGAGATACACTTGCGGACTATGGACTGGAAGAGCCACAGTATACGATCACGCTCAAGAATGCTGATGGAGAAGAACAGAACATTTATATCGGCAATGCGGCAGGTGAAGACTATTATATGACTGTAGGAGATAAGGAAAAGATCTATACGGTAGATTACAGTGTGGTAAATGCAATGAATTTTGATTTGGATTCTATGCTTCAGAAAGAGACATTCCCAAGCATTGGATCAGATAATATCAAGAAGGTGACAATTACAAAAGCCGGCGAGACAACCGAGTATGATGCAGATAACAGTGATCAGTCAGATGATATCACAGCAATCGGCGGAGGACTTGGAGCAGCTTATTTTGTAGATTGCGTGGACTATTCTGTACAGGCGGATGAACTGGCTCAATATGGATTAGATGAGGCACAGCGCACAACAGTCACAGTCGTATATACAGACAGCGATGATAAAGAACAGACATTTACACTTTATGTAGGCGGAAGAGATGAGAGTGATGCCTATAATTATGTGCAGATGGATGGCTCGAAAATGGTCAATACGATGACAAAAGAGACTGTAAATAACATATTGAATATTGAAGAATAAGAAAAACGGAGGCTATTTGTATAGTCTCCGTTGATATACATATATTTAAAGTATGAACACATACATTACGATGAAATGACAGATACTTCCACCCATTACAAACAGATGGAAGATCTCGTGAGTCCCGAAATTTTTATGCCGGCTGTTAAATATTGGAAGTTTCAGTGCGTAAATAATTCCGCCAATGGTGTAGATGATACCACCTGCTAAAAGCCATCCGAATGCGGCGGGAGAAAGTGCGTTCAACAATTTTGTAAAGGCGAGAACACATGTCCAGCCCATTCCGATATACAGCACAGAAGAGAACCATTTCGGACAGTTGATCCAAAATGCTTTGATCAGTATTCCGAAGATTGCAATGCCCCATACGATGGAAAGAAGAATGATTCCGGTTGTTCCTTTTAAGACAAGCAGACAAATCGGAGTGTAGCTTCCGGCAATCAAAACGGATATCATCATGTGGTCAAATTTTTTCAGTCTTTTATTCACTTTTTCTGAGATATCAAGGGAATGATAAATCGTACTCGCTGCATATAATAAGATCATGCTGACCAAATAAATCGTAAGTGAGATAAGGTAAATTGGGCTTGGTTCATGGGCAGCTTTTATCAGTAATGGTATTCCGGCAAAAATTGCCATTAACATGCCGATAAAATGAGTGATTGCGCTTCCCGGGTCTTTTAAATGCTTTTTATTCATAAGTCATACCTCCTGGTGATGAAAAATGTTATATGTAGTAATTAATACTATGTTAAGTATATGTATATATTACACCTGATATGTATAAATAGCAAGTTAAATTTGACAAAAGCGTTTTGCTCTGTTATGATGTTACCCAGAAACTTTGTGAATACCCTTTACTTGGTGGCAAGTGAAGGGTATTTTTATTGAATGATAGGAAATTCCTTTGGAATCCTATCATTCAATAAATGCACACCGCGCGAAGATTACGCTACTGCGCAATCTTTTTTAAATAGAAAGGATATAAAATATGGGAAATATGAATTTTGAGAATCTCGGACTTTGTTCAGAGATTCAAAAAGCAGTAAAATACATGGGATTTGAGGAGGCGTCGCCAATTCAGGCAAAAGCAATTCCGGTTATTTTGGAAGGAAAAGATATCATTGGTCAGGCGCAGACAGGAACCGGAAAGACAGCGGCATTCGGGATTCCACTTTTACAGAAAGTCGATCCGAAAAACAAAAAGCTGCAAGGGATTGTTCTTTGCCCGACAAGAGAACTCGCAATACAGGTGGCGGATGAGATTCGAAATCTGGCAAAATATATGCATGGAATTAAAGTGCTTCCAATCTATGGAGGGCAGGAGATTGTAAAACAGATCCGTTCTCTGAAAAGTGGGACACAGATTATTATCGGTACGCCGGGGCGTGTGATGGATCACATGAGACGAAAGACGATCAAGATGGATCAGGTGCACACGGTTGTCCTTGATGAGGCAGACGAGATGCTCAATATGGGATTTCGCGAAGATATTGAGACGATTTTAAGCGGAGTGCCGGAAGAAAGACAGACAGTTTTGTTCTCAGCGACAATGCCAAAAGCAATTATGGAGATTACAAAAAAATTCCAAAAGAATGCCCAAGTGGTGAAAGTGACAAAAAAAGAGCTCACAGTTCCGAATATCGAGCAGTTTTACTATGAAGTAAGACCAAAGAATAAGGAAGAGGTGTTAACTCGTCTTTTAGATATTTATACACCAAAGCTTTCTGTTATTTTCTGTAATACGAAAAAGCAGGTGGACCTTCTTGTGACCGCATTGCTTGGAAGAGGATATTTTGCGGCGGGGCCTCACGGTGATATGAAGCAGGCTTTCAGTTTAAGCAGGCGCAGCGTGACCGTGTGATGCAGGGATTCCGAAGTGGGAAGACAGACATTCTTGTTGCGACCGACGTGGCAGCCAGAGGAATTGACGTAGATGAAGTAGAAGCAGCATTTAACTATGACTTGCCGCAGGATGATGAATATTATGTACACCGTATCGGGAGAACGGGGCGTGCGGGAAGAGTCGGACGTTCGTTTTCATTTGTATCCGGAAAAGAAGTGTATAAACTGAAAGAGATTCAGAGATATTGTAAGACGAAGATTTATGCACAAAAGGTTCCGTCATTGGACGATGTTGCGAACACAAAGATGGAGAATATTTTGGAGGACATTGACCGCATTATCGAGACAGAAGATCTGACAGCGATGGTCAATGCAATCGAGAGCAAAGTAAATGGCTCTGATTACACAGCGATGGACATTGCGGCTGCATTCTTGAAAATGTGTACGGGAATGACGATGGGCGATGACGGTTCAGCGGAGGATATGGACTTTGGTGACACCGGAGCAGAAGAGCCTGGAATGGTACGTTTGTTTATCAATATTGGAAAAAAGCAAAAAGCAAAACCGGGAGATATTCTTGGAGCGCTTGCGGGCGAGACCGGAATGCCTGGAAAACTCATCGGTACCATCGATATGTTTGACAAATATACATTTGTAGAGGTTCCGAGAGAGTATGCGAAAGACGTTCTGCATGCGATGCAGAATGCAAAAATCAAAGGAAAATCGATTGCCATAGAACCGGCGAACCAAAAATAAATAAACTGGACTGGTTAAAAACTCAAAAACTGGTATTTTTAAATATACCAGAATGATGTTAGTATAGTACCTAACTTAAGTAAGGAAAGGGGTATACAACATGGAAAAAAAGAATGAGACAATGATAAAATTAGCACAGACTGCTTTGGTGGCGGCGTTATGTTATGTGACCTTTACATTTTTGCAGATCAAGATACCGATGCCTGGTGGAGATGCCACATCACTGCATCTGGGAAATGCGGTATGTGTACTTGGGGCACTGCTGTTAGGCGGCTGGTATGGCGGACTTGCAGGAGCTATCGGAATGTCTATTGCAGATATTATGGATCCGGTTTATATTACAGTTGCACCAAAGACATTTGTATTAAAGTTATGCATCGGTCTGATTGTCGGACTTGTGGCGCATCGCATTGCCAAGATCAATGAGAGCAGTGATAAGAAGTATGTGCTCAGATGGAGTGTGATTGCATCTGTTGCAGGGCTTGGATTCAATGTAATCGCAGATCCGCTTGTAGGTTATTTTTATAAACAGTGGATACTGGGACAGCCGCAGGAGATGGCGGAGGTGCTTGCGAAATGGAGCACGGCGACCACATTCGTAAATGCAGTGGTATCAGTCATTCTGGTCGGTGTTGTATATAATGCGCTCAGACCGGTATTGCTTCGCAGCGGACTTATTCATATGAAGAGAAAGGCTGTTTAACTATGAGGCAGAGTAGTACGATAAACTTAAAGACGATTGTGACGGCTGGTTTTTTTGCCGCAGTTACATTTCTTGGGATACAGATGTTTCGGATTCCGCTTCCGGCAGCAGTTGGGACACCATTTGTACATTTTGGACATATTTTTGTTGTGCTGGGTGTGCTGCTGCAAGGCGGGAAGAAAGGTGCAGTATCAGGAACGATCGGACTTGTATTATTTGATCTGTTAAACGGATACGTGCAGGCGATTCCACAGGTTTTTATAGAGACAATTGTGAAGTGCCTGATCCTCGGTGCCATTTTAAAACACTTTGTCAAAGGGAAAGATGATAAGAAGACAGAATACCGGGCTGTCACGATCGGCGTGTTCGTGTACGCTGTGATGAATATTGTGATTGAATTTGTGATGGGAACGATTACACTTTTGATTGCGGGAAGTGGAGTGAATGCGGCACTTTTGGAGAGCGCTCTCTTCAGGCCCTGCCACAGTGATAAACGCAGCGTTTATGGTCGGCGTGGTGCTTCTTATTTACAGACCGATAGGAAGGATATATAAAAAGTACTTCCATTAGCAGGCGCATCTGTGATTTCCAGATTAGTTCCCATATGGTCAGCTAACATTTACTCTATGATCCTGTAGTTCAGCGGAAAGCTGAATTACAGGATTTTTTTGAATTATAGGAAAATCCTTTGGAATCCTATAATTCAAAAAATGCACTTCGTGCAAAGATGCGCAGCTCGCGGGGGTGAAATTATCACTGCGTGAACCGCTCGCGCGCGAAGATTGCGCTATTGCGCAATCTTTTTTTAGATTTCACTTCATAACAGGGAAGAAGAACTTTTGAAAAAATTAAATTAACATACTTTTTGCAAAAAACAATTCTGAATTTAACAAATATCTTTTACAATTCTCTCGTAGTGCGTTTATTTAGGAGGAAAACAAATATGAAAAAAGTATGGAAAAGAGGAGCAGCGTTTGCATTAGCAGCATCTGTAGCCTACTCGCAAAATGTTATGAGTTTAGTTTACTCAGCAGATAAAAATAGTGATAGCGTGGAATGGAATACGGATGCAGAGGTTTCTGTAGAGTACCTGACACTTCAGCCGGGGGAGACGGATTCGGCTGTGAATCTGAATTGGTATGCGCCGACAGGAACGGAGAAAGCGATTGTGAAATTTGGGGATCGGATAGTGGAAGTATCTGTGGAGGAACTTCATACACCGACAAAGGTAGACAAAAACAAATATACTGACACTGGGAAAATGGTATGTAAAGCAACAGTTGACGGGCTTACAAAAGATACGGAATATCAGTATCAGGTGTCCTATGATGATGGGAAAACATGGTCGGAAATCAATAGCTATAAGACAGCAAAAGAAAATGAGTTTAAGTTTGGCTTCACAAGTGATCCTCAAATCAAGGAAAATGGAGAGAGCAACAAAGAAGGATGGAACTCATCTGATGGTACGAACCAGACCGGTTGGGCAACTATGCTGGATAAGCTGATGCAGGAGAATGTAAATCTGGTTGTATCTGCCGGAGATCAGGTGGAAGATCAAAGTTGGGGAAAGTCAAGTGAATATGCCGCATTTTTTGCACCGAAGGAGATGTCCTCGATTCTTTATGCTCCGGCGGTTGGAAATCATGACAGACATTATATGTTTGCAGATCATTTTAATCTGCCAAATGAAATGCTTGTAGATGGAAGTGAAGGCGTGCTCAGCCAGGTGAAGACAACATTTCGTGGGCAGAACAGTGGGACGAGTCAAAGTCATGGAAACTATATTCAGGCAACGGCAGATGAAATTGCGAACCAATCTGAGTCAAACGGAGTGACGCCAAATGCAGAAGGACAATATGACTTTACCGAGAGAAGAGAGATGGAGACAAAAGGTAATTATTATTATCTGTACGATAATGTACTTTTTGTAACTTTAAATACAGGGGCATATCCGGGTGGCAACGATGCGGAAAATGCAGGACAGTATCAGTGGCTGATTGTAACACATCACAAATCTACACAGACAGTGGCAAAGCATGCCGCAGACTCCGATATTGAGAACTATGTAGATGGAGGATTTGAAAAAGTCATGGATGAGTTTGATGTGGATTTTGTACTGGGAGGACATGATCATGTATATTCCAGAAGTTATGTTTTAAAAGACGGACAGCGCAATTCAGAGCGCCTGGATACGATTAATGATCCGGACGGAACGATTTATCTTACTGGAAATTGCTGTTCTGATATGCAGTATTATACCCCGTTTGAAAAACTAGATAAAAATAATAATGCGGATTTTCCGATTTTAGCAAATGGAGAGAGTGGTTCTGCATCCTATCTGGAAGGAAATCTTCCTGTGGGAAATCAAGAGTGGAATCAGGAGTATAGTCCAAGTTATGCTATTTTTGATGTGACAGATCAAAAGATTTCTGTAAATGTGTATAATCTTTCCGGAGAGAGCGATGCACCAGACAGTGAGCTGATCGATTCATTCAGCGTTACAAAGAATACAGACGGAGGAGAACAGACATCAGGAAAAGAAAATACAAAGACATCTCTGGATGTGGTTCAAAAGGCACGATATGACTCTGGCATGACAAATGCTGACGGCGGTGTGATGGAGATTGTAGATTATAATACGACGACTGGATGGGCATATGCGGTCAATGGCGTAACCGGAAACTTGACAGCCATCGCGATCAAAGATATGAAGTCTTCAGAAAAGATAGACCTTTTGGATGGCAATGATATTGATGTAAAATCGATGGTAGAAGAAAATTGTGCAGGGTTTGTATATGGAGATATGACTTCTGTTGCAGTTTCGGAAGACGGAAGTAAGCTTGCAGTTGCAATACAGGCAGAAAATTATGCAGATACCGGACGTGTGGCGTTATTTACATGCAATGCAGATGGGACGTTGACCTTTGATAAGGTTTATGAGACCGGAGTGCAGCCGGATATGGTTACATTTGCGTCGAATGATAGTAAAATTCTTACGGCGGACGAAGGGGAACCAAGAGATGGATACGGGGATGGAATCATAGATCCGAAGGGGACAGTCACAATTATTAATTTGGCAGACCAGACAGTATCACAGGTAGATTTTACATCGTATGATAATTCTGACAGCCGGGAACAACTCGTAGAAAGTGGAGTTATCCTGAAGAAAAATACGAATCCTTCTGTAGATTTTGAGCCGGAATATATTGCAGTAGGAGATAAGACAGCATATGTGACGTTTCAAGAGGCAAATGCTATCGCAGTAATTGACTTGAACCAGCAATCTCTTACAGGAGTTTATTCTGCCGGGTATGAAGATTATAGTACTTGCGCAGTAGATATTGACAAAAAAGATGAAGCATATAAACCAGCAGTTTATGAGACATTACGAGGAATTCGTATGCCGGATGGGATTGCAACATATCATATAAATGGTGTAGACTATATAGTAACAGCAAATGAAGGTGATTCTCGGGAATGGGGTGAGTGTCTGAATGAAGATGAGCGGAATTTCGGGAAAGGAGAGACGTCTCCAACAGGAAAAATCACAGCTGAAAACAGTGGACTGACTGGAAAAGTTGTATTTTTTGACAGCAGTGATTACGATGGGCTTGACAGTGAACTTGACTATCTCTTTGGAGGGCGCTCTTTTACGGTATTTAAAGCAGATGAGCAAGGTCTGACAGAAATATACACAAGCGGTAATGAGTTTGAAGCAAAAACAGCAGGCTATGAACCAGAACACTTTAACTGTTCGAACGACAATAATGACATAGATGACCGCTCAGGGAAAAAGGGGGTTGAAGCAGAAAATGTAACTATAGGAAATGAAGGCGAAAAGATTTACGCATTTATTGGTTTGGAAAGAATCGGAGGCGTAATGATGTATGATGTTACAAATCCAGAGAAAATCAGTTATGCAAATTATATTAACTCCCGCGATTTCAGTGCGGATATTGCAGGAGATGATTCACCGGAAGGACTTTGTTTTATATCGGAGTCGGAAAGTGTGGATGGAAATGCACATTTATTAACGGCATGTGAAGTATCAGGAACCGTTGCATCATATGAATTAACTGCTCGGAAAACAGAAGATCAGGGAAATGAGCAAGATTCGGATAACGGGCAGGATTCGGGGGAAGGACAGAATTCAAACAATGGACAGGAATCCGGACAAGGAGCAAAATCAGATGCACCAAAGACCGGAGATATGCAGAAAACAGCAGGACTTTTCACAGCAATTATTTTGACTTTGACAGTCGTATTTGGAATTACAAAACGCCGTCGCTATACGTTATAAAACGAGAGTTTCTTTTGAAAATTCAAAACAAAGGAGAAGGCGAAAATGGGAGAAATTTATATGAACCGGGAGCTTTCCTGGCTAAAATTCAACGAAAGAGTACTGGAAGAAGCAGAAAATGAGTCCGTTCCACTATGTGAGAGAATGACATTTGTCTCTATTTTTGAGAGCAATCTGGACGAATTTTTTATGGTAAGAGTCGGGTCTTTGAGAGACCAGATGCTTATCAGCAGTAAATGGAAAGACAATAAGACAAATATGACTGCACAGGAGCAGATTCATGCAATTTTTCGAGAAGTAAAGAAGCTTAACAAAAGAAAAGATAAAATATACAGCAAGCTGATGACAGAAGTAGAACAGTTTGGAATCTGCCTGATTGATTTCCAGATGGCGCGTGAAGAAGAACAGCAGTATTTGGAAAAGTATTTTGAGACAGAGATTGCGCCGTTGATTTCACCTACCGTAGTCGGAAAACGCCAGCCATTCCCATTTTTGCGCAACAAGGAAATCTACGCGGTTGTTGTATTGGAGACAAGAAACGGAAAGGAACGTCTTGGAATTATTCCATGCACAAATAATATGCTGGAGCGTATGATTGAGCTGCCGTTTGGACAGGGAAGATATATGCTGTCAGAAGATTTGATTTTACACTTTATGGCAAAAGTATTTAAAGGTTACAAGATCAAAGGAAAGTCTCTCATTCGAGTGATTCGAAATGCGGACATTGATGCAGATGCACTTTATGACGAAGATTTGGATTACCGTGAATTTATGGTAGAATTAATGAAAGAACGAAAAAAACTTTCTCCGGTACGACTGAGTCTTTCGCGTGAGATGGACGGAAATGTAGTGCATGCATTGTGTAAATATCTGGATATGGATACAGACAGTGTATTTCGTGAAGAGTCACCGCTGGATATGACGTTTATCTCTGAAATTGAGGACCTCCTCAGAAAGAATTCGGAAATGTTCTATGAAAAGCGAGTTCCGCAGAAAACACCTGATATCAAAGACGGAATCAGCATTATTGAACAGATCAAAGAAGAAGATAAGATGTTATCCTACCCGTATGAATCTATTCGTCCATTTTTGAATCTGCTCGTAGAAGCGGCGGAAGATGAAAATGTAGTTTCGATTAAAATGACCTTATATCGACTTGCGAAACAAAGTAAAATCATAGAGGCGTTATGCGAGGCGGCAGAAAACGGAAAAGAAGTAGTTGTATTGGTAGAGCTTCGGGCAAGATTTGATGAGGAAAATAATATTGAGTGGTCTAGAATGCTTGAAAAGGCAGGATGTCAGGTAATATATGGTCTGGAAAATTATAAAGTACATTCAAAGCTTTGCCTGATTACCCGCAAGGCAGAAGGAAAGATCGAGTATATTACGCAAATCGGAACCGGTAACTATAATGAAAAAACATCCAGATTATATACGGATTTGTCTTTAATGACAGCAAATGTGGATATTGGTCTGGAGGCAGCGGGAATCTTTCAGGCACTGTCAAAAGGGGAAGTGGTGAAAGAGACAAAACATCTTTTAGTTGCTCCCAAATGTCTGCAGTCAAAAGTCATTGAGATGATTGAGGAAGAAATCATACGTGCAAAAAGTGGAGAAGATGCATATATAGGATTAAAACTGAATTCTCTCACCGATAAAAAAATTATGGATAAGTTAGTGGAAGCTTCCTGCGCAGGAGTGAACATTGAGATGGTAGTGAGAGGAATCTGCTGTCTGATTCCGCAAGTTGCAGGTAAGACAGAAAATATCCGTGTACTTAGCATTGTCGGGAGGTTTTTGGAACATTCCCGCATCTATATATTTGGAGTTGGAGAAAGACGAAGATATTACATTGGTTCCGCTGATTTTATGACGAGAAATACAGTGAAAAGAGTGGAGGTTGCCGCTCCAGTCTATCAGGAGAATCTAAAAGAACGACTTCAGGAATTGTTTGATATTTTGCTGCATGATAATCAGAAAGCAAGATGGGAAGATAAAGATGGTTGTTATCACATGCGGGTGAATGAAGAAAAACCAGTCAATGCTCAGGAAGTATTGTACCAGATGGCATATGACAGAATTACAGAAAAAATATAAAGTAAAAGGAGCCTGACCACAAGCTGGTCGGCTCCTTTGTAAATGCTCGTAAGAAGCATTCAAATTAACCAAAATATCTGTTAAGAAGTCCTTCGAAAGCTTTTCCGTGACGAGCTTCGTCTCTAGCCATCTCGTGAACTGTATCGTGAATAGCATCTAAGTTAGCAGCTTTTGCACGTTTTGCAAGATCAAATTTTCCTGCTGTAGCGCCGTTCTCAGCTTCTACTCTCATCTCAAGGTTCTTCTTTGTGCTGTCAGTTACAACTTCACCTAATAATTCAGCGAATTTAGCAGCGTGTTCTGCTTCTTCCCAAGCAGCTTTTTCCCAGTATAATCCGATCTCTGGATATCCTTCTCTGTGAGCTACTCTAGCCATTGCAAGGTACATACCAACTTCTGAACATTCTCCTTCGAAGTTTGCTCTTAAGTCAGCTAAAATATCTTCGCTAACGCCCTGTGCAACACCAACTACGTGCTCAGCAGCCCATTCTCTTTCTCCTGTCATTTCTTTAAATTTATCAGCTCCTACATGGCACTGTGGACATTCTGCTGGAGCAGCTTCTCCTTCATAAACATAACCGCATACTGTACATACAAATTTTTTCATTTTAAAACTCTCCTTTTCTGTTAATAATATTTTTTATCATCAATATTAGTAATAGTTACTGATATTAATTTATCATAATCAAATGAAAATGTCAATCCTTATTTTGAATTTTATTGTTTTTTAACACATTCATTACATGTCCCGTAGAACATCATAGAGTGGTTCTCGATAATACCATCAAAATTCTTGCCGGCAGTCTCATTAATGAAATCCATCTGTTCGATATCAAGATCCATGACTCTGCCACAACAAGTACAACAAAAATGATAATGTGGAATTGTTCTTCCATCAAATCGATCTCCGCCATTGGGAGTAGGTATCTTTATAGCATCTCCAATCTCTGCCAGCAGATTCAGATTGCGATATACTGTGCCCAGGCTGATGTTCGGAAACTCTTTCCTTACATTTAAATAGACAGTATCTGCTGTTGGATGTTCAGTTGTGCTATTCAGATAGTCTTTGATGGACTCTCGCTGGCGGCTGTATTTTAAAGTTGCCAATGGGAATCCTCCTTTCAGTCAATAATAGTAATAGTTACTATATTTATAATATTAAAAAAGTGA
>OBAA01000643.1_pt1 | contig 30411 bp, 26 predicted proteins | sample 1475961 | NCBI WGS metagenome assembly OBAA01 (sample SAMEA2579960, study PRJEB22360) | human gut metagenome | biome: human gut; feature: human-associated habitat; material: faeces | place: Denmark | collected 2008/2010 | reverse complement strand
CGTTCTGGGTGTGGGGTCAGCCGCTGGCCGAAGCCCTCTACGGCAGCGCCGAGGCGGGCAGCTACCTCGTCATCCTCGGCCCGGCCATGCCGCTGATGTACCTCGAGAGCATGGTGGACGGTGCTATGAAGGGGGTAGGGGAACAGAAAGCTGTCTTCCGCTACAGCATGTGGGACTCCTGTCTCCGCATTGCGGGCGTGCTGCTCCTGCTGCCCCGCTTCGGGATGAAGGGCTTTCTTTTTGTGATCTTGCTGTCCAGCTTCTACACCTGCACCGCCAACACGGGGCGGCTGCTGTCCAGCTGCGGCCTTCCGCTGCGTCTGTGGAGGTGGCTGGGTGCGCCGGGACTTGCGGGGGCCGTCAGCGCCGGGGCCGGGCTGGCCCTGCGGCATCTTTTAGCGGACTGGCTCACCGGCGGAGTCCCCTTGCAGCTTGCGGCGGTAGCGCTGGGCGGCGCGGGGATGGCAGCGGTCTGCTTTGCGGCGGCGTGGCCGCTGGGCCTCGGCGAAGAGCTGCGGGCCGTGGCGGCAGGGGAGAGACGGCATAAGAAAAATGTCCAAAAAGTGAAATAGCTGGACACGGGGGAGAGAATCGAGTATAATACTAAAGATATTATGGGGTGATAGGCCCTTGAAATGAAAAACGGCAGCTGACATCTTCGGATGCCGGCCCCCGATGCAAAAGAGGATATGCTGTGAAGGAAAAGAAAACAAATCTGCTGCAGGTACTGGCCCGCCGGGCTCTGCTGGTGGCGCTGGACGGAGCCATCGTAGCCTTCAGCTTTTATTTCGCCCTGCTGCTGCGCGCAGACGGTGCTGTCGAGGCCTCCTGGTGGCCCCACAACCGCGCCCTGCTCTACGCGAATCTGCCCTGGATCGTGGCGGTCTACCTGCTCAGCTTTCTGGCCGGGCGGCTCTACACCATCCTTTGGAAGTACGCCGGGGAGCGTGACCTCATCCGTCTGGCCGGGATGATCGCCGTCCCGACGGGCATCGTCTATCTGGTCAACCGCTGCTTCATCCACGGCGTGCTCTTCAACTCGGCCAACGCCATGGCGGCGGTGCTCATTTTCCTGTTCATCGGCGGGAGCCGTCTGGCCTGGCGGCTCTTCCTGAACCACCCGCTGGGCGAGCGTCTGCGCGGCAACACCAGCAAGGACCCCAACCGCCCCGTCATGATCGTGGGCGCGGGCGAGGCCGGTGCGTGGGCCATCAATGTCTGCAAGACCAACACCGGCTACGGCCATGTCATCGTGGCCGTGGACGATGACCCCAACAAGCTGGGCCAGACCATCCACGGTGTCCCGGTGCGCGGTACACTGGAAGAAATTCCCGACCTGTGTACCCGCTACAACATCCATACCATCATCGTGGCGATCCCGACCCTGAAGGGAAACCGCCTGAACCACGTCATCGACCTCTGCGTCTCCACCCACTGCGCCGTGCAGATGCTCAGCGACCCCCAGCTGGTGGGTGCAGGCACCCCTCAGCAGGGTGCGTTCCGTGAGCTGAACACCGCCGATTTCCTCTCCCGTGAGGAAGTCACACTGGACACGGAGAAAATCTCCGGCTACCTCACCGGCAAGACCGTTCTGGTGACGGGCGGCGGCGGCAGCATCGGCAGCGAGCTCTGCCGTCAGGTCATGCGCTTCAAGCCTGCAAAACTGCTTATCTTCGATATTTATGAGAACTGCGCCTATGAACTGCTGATGGAACTGCAGCAGAAGTATGGCCGTGATGTGCCGGTCACGGTGCTGGTCGGCTCCATCCGGGACAAGGCCCGTCTGGACGAGGTATTTGAGACGTACCACCCGACGGTGGTGTTCCATGCCGCCGCCCACAAGCACGTCCCGCTGATGGAGATCAGCCCCGCCGAGGCCGTCAAGAACAATGTCTTTGGCACCAAGAATCTGCTCACCAGTGCCAGTGAACACGGCGTGGAGCGGCTGGTGCAGCTGTCCACCGATAAGGCCGTCAACCCCACCAGCGTCATGGGCTGCACCAAGCGCCTGTGTGAGATGCTCATCCAGACCTTCGCAGGCAACACCGACATGAAGTGCGTCGCCGTCCGCTTCGGCAATGTGCTGGGCAGCCACGGCAGCGTCATCCCGCTGTTTGAGGCGCAGATCAAAAAGGGCGGCCCCGTCACCCTCACCGATGCCAACATCGAGCGCTACTTTATGACCATCCCGGAGGCGGCACAGCTGGTGCTGCAGGCCGGTGCGCTGGCCGAGAGCGGCAGCATCTATGTGCTGGACATGGGCGAGCCGGTCAAGATCATGGACCTTGCAAAACAGCTCATCCGCTTCTACGGCTATGAGCCGGGCGTGAACATGGATATTAAGATCGTGGGTCTGCGCCCCGGCGAAAAACTCTACGAAGAGCTGATGATGGACGAGGAGCAGGACAAGATGCGCCGCACCGTCCACAATAAGATCTTCGTGGCTCCGCCCCGGAACATCGACCTGGGCGAGTTCTACCAGCAGCTCCAGGAGCTGGCCGTCGCCGCCGAGCACAACGACGACAGCGTGGTGGAGCAGTTGGCCAAAATGGTGCCTACCTTTACCCCCACCCGCGAGAACCTCAAGCTGTAAAACCGCTGGCTGCACGGTACCTTTGCCGTGTAAAAATATATGAGAGGGATGTACAATCATGGAAAAGAAACCGTTTTTGACTGAGTCGATGGCTCAGGACATCATTCAGGACGTACCCACCCCCTTCCACGTCTATGACGAGAAGGGCATCCGGGAGAACGCCCGCCGCATCAACAAGGCATTCAGCTGGAACAAGGGCTTCCGCGAGTATTTTGCGGTCAAGGCTCTGCCGAACCCCGTCATCCTCCAGATCCTGAAGGAAGAGGGCTGCGGCGTGGACTGCTCCTCTCTGACTGAGCTGATGCTCAGCGAAGTGTGCGGCTTCAGCGGCAGCGACATCATGTTCTCCTCCAACCAGACCCCTGTGGAGGACATGAAGAAGGCTTACGAGCTGGGCGCTTATATCAACCTCGATGACGCCACCATGGTGGACTTCCTCGACCGGGTGGCCGGTGTGCCGGAGAACATCTTCTGCCGCTACAATCCGGGCGGCACCTTCCAGCTGGGCGAGAGCAAAGAGGGCTTCCAGGTCATGGACAAGCCCGGCGACGCCAAGTACGGCATGACCGAGGAGCAGATGATCGACAGCTACAAGAAGCTGGCCGCAAAGGGTGCCAAGAACTTTGGCATCCACGCCTTCCTCGCCTCCAACACCATCTCTGATGCCTATTATCCGGAGCTGGCAGGCATCCTCTTCCAGCTGGCTGTCCGCGTCCAGAAGGCTACCGGCGTGCATATCGCCTACATCAACCTGTCCGGCGGCGTCGGCATCCCGTACCGCCCTGAGCAGACTGAAAACGACATCATGGCCATCGGCGAGGGCGTCCGCAAGAAGTTTGAAGAAATTCTCGTCCCCGCCGGCATGGGCGATGTCTCCATCTTCACCGAGATGGGCCGCTTCACCACCGGCCCCTACGGCGCTCTGGTGGCTACTGCCATCCACGAGAAGCACATCTATAAGGAATACATCGGTCTGGATGCCTGCGCGGCCAACCTGATGCGCCCCGCCATGTACGGCGCTTACCACCACATCACCGTGCTGGGCAAGGAAGATGCTCCCCACGACCACAAGTACGATGTGGTCGGCGGTCTGTGCGAGAACAACGACAAGTTTGCCATCGACCGTATGCTGCCCAAGATCGACATCGGCGACATCGTGTATATCCACGACACCGGTGCGCACGGCTCTGCCATGGGCTACAACTACAACGGCAAGCTGCGCAGCGCCGAGGTCCTGCTCTGCGAGGACGGCACTCACCGCCTCATCCGCCGTGCCGAGACTCCCCGCGACTACTTTGCAACGCTGGACTTCCTGCCCTTCATGAAGCCGCTGCTGGGCGAGTACAACGACGACTGAGCACGCTTCTGACTCCATCACACCAGAATAAAGCGAGGAACGACACAGATGTTTTTTGGATTCCAACTCACCTGTGGCCTGATGCTGGTCTTTTACGGCTATTCGGTCATGAAAAATCCCCGGGTCTGGGGCGACCAGGGCCGTCAGGCCGTCAAGGCCGAAAATTTCCCCGAGTACTGCCGCCAGAACGGCCTGTTTTTCCTGAAAGCTGGCTTCATCATGGCGCTCATCGGGGCGCTGGACGCGCTGGTAACGCTTTCAGGTCTGCTGTACGTCCTGCTGTACCTGTTCGGGCTGGCGTTTGCGTTCTACCCGCTGACCCGCTGGTGCAAGGAGAACGAGGGCTTCTCGTGGCCTTGGCCCCGCGTCGAGAGCGAGAAAAAGCGCATCAAGAAACTGCGCCGGCAGCAGGAGGCTGAAAAGGCGGAACGAGAAGAAAAGTAAGTAGCAAAAAATAAGAGGCCGCTGTAAAAGCAACCTCTCAGTCTCACTTCGTTCGACAGCTCCCCTACCGAGGGGAGGTGGCACGGCGAAGCCGTGACGGAGAGGTTGAACACAGCGGCCTCTTTTTGTTTTCTTAAATCAAGCCCTTTTCCAGACAATAGTGGTAAATACCATCCTCTGCACAGGTGCCGCAGACCTCGCTGGCGATGGCTTTCAAATCGGCAGAAGCGTTGCCCATGGCAACGCTGTGACCGACAGCCTGAAACATTTCTATATCGTTGTTGCCGTCACCGAAAGCCATTGCATCCTCGGGTGTCAGGCCGTAATAGGCCAGAACTTTCCGGATACCGGCTCCTTTTCCGCCGGAGATGGGGATGATGTCCACCGCCCTGTCCCACCAGGCGGCGATTTTTGCACCGCTCGTGCCTTTGAGGATGGCGGGCCAGTCGCTTTCGCGGCAGCCCATCAGCAGCTGGAAAACTTCACCTCGGGAGACTTCATCGAACTTATCGGAAATGACCGGCGCTCGTCCGCCGATGGCGTAATATGCCGTTAAATCGTCATCCGTCCCGTTGGAGAGCAGCTGCGTCCGTCCTGCAACCGACACCGGACGACCAAGCGCTGCGGCGTTTTGGATCAGCGTCTGCACATCCTGCGGCGGGATGGGGCTGGCAAAAATATCTCCGCGACGGTCGTAGCAGTAGGAGCCGTTGTAGGTGAGAAAGACGTCGAACTCCACGCCGTCGAATTTCGGCACAATGAGAGGGGAACGCCCGGTGGCGACGGCCAGCAGGATGCCGTTTTGCTGCAAGCGGCGCAGAGCGTCCAGTGTCTGCTCAGTAATACGCTTTTTCTCCATGTCGATGAGGGTGCCGTCGATGTCGAAAAAGATGATGCGGGGCTTGTGCATGGTGCTGTACCTCCAATGCAAAAAGAGGGGAGAGACTTACCTGCGGGTCTTGCGGTCAGGATACATCAACAGCCTCCTGACTGCTCTTGTCCAGCCCATCGAACTGCTTTACGATCTGCGGGTCTTTCAGTTTGATGACCTTGCCGGAGAGGTAGTGGAGGGTATTTTCCTCAGGGATGTCGAGGAAGCTGATGCGGACGGCGCAGAGGGCCTGCGTCCTGGTGCCGGTGCGCTCATTCATCTTGCGGTTGCCGTACTTGATGTCGCCCAGCACCGGCTTGCCCAGATAGGCCAGATGGGCGCGTATCTGGTGAGTGCGGCCGGTGATGAGGCCGATGCGGCAGAGGGCGAAGGGGCCAGCCGTCCGCAGCACGTCCACATCGGTGACGATCTGCTTGCGGCGCTCGTCCTGGGACTGGTGGGCGTGGATGCTCACCTTATTGTTCTTCTCGTCGTGCTCCCACCATGCAGTGAAGCGCCCGCTCTGGGGGATGCCCACCGTGATGGTGTAGTATTCCTTCTTGAGCAGGTCGGTGCGGATGATCTCGTTCATGTCCCGGAGGGCGGCGTAGCTCTTGGCCGCGATGACGAGGCCCTCAGTGCCGCGGTCGAGGCGGTTGCAGATGCCGGGCTTGAAGCGGTTCTCGCCCTGGGGGTCGTACTCGCCCTTCTGGGCCAGATACTGGGTGAAGGCGTCCACAAGGTTTGCGTCGCCGGTGCGGTCACTGTGGCAGAGCAGGTGGGTGGGTTTATAGAGGACGGCAATGTTCTCGTCCTCGTAGATGACCGTCACCTTAGGCTGGTTCTGCTGCTTTTTGGGGGCGGGCTTGCGGGTCGGCTTTGCACCCTCAGGCGGGAAAAATTCGTCGTTGATGTAGAGCTCGATGAGGTCGCCGGCCTTGAGGCGGTCTTCGGGTGCACCCTTTTTGCCGTTGACCTTGATGCGCTTGTTGCGGAAGCTCTTGTATAAAAGGCTGGTAGGGAAGTCACGGGTCACGCTCTGGACAAAGCGGGAGAGGCGGACACCCTCGTCGTTGGCGGTGGCAGTGTATTGTTTCATAAAAGTATATCCTTTTTGCTTTTCTGGAAAGATTCTGCTTGCCTTTTTGCCAAAGGCTCCCCTACAAGGGGAGCTGGCGAGGAGCTTGCGACGAGACTGAGAGGTTGTACGAAGGATGGCTTTGCCGTAGGAATGAAACCTCTCCGTCATTGCTTCGCAATGCCACCTCCCCTATCGAGGGGAGGCTCTGGCGTACCGAAAAGTGTTCTTTCTACTTTATAATAATCTACTCTCCCCGTGAAGTCAACGCAGAATATTTTCTGTCGGCTCTTGTCTTTTGCCGAAAATGGGGTACTATAAAAGAAACGACTACAAACAAAGGAGCGCAGCTATGGCAGGACAGAACATAAGCCACGAGGGCCATCGGCAGCGGATGCGCGCCCGTGTGGAGCAGTACGGGCTGGAAAGCCTCGCACCCCACGAGGCACTGGAATATCTGCTTTACATCACCAACGCCCGCCGGGATACCAACGGCATCGCCCACGCGCTGCTGGAGCGGTTCGGCAGCTTTGCCGGTGTGCTGGAAGCCGGCGAAGAAGAGCTCTGCCGTGTGCCGGGCGTCGGCCCGGCCAGCGCCCGGATGCTGCATCTCCTGCCCGAGGTGAGCCGGTACTACGAGCACAGCCGCACCAGCACCGAGGGTGCGCTGACCACCACCGAGCGGCTGGCGGCTTACCTGAAACCCCGCTTTGCCGGGGCAAAACAGGAGAAAGCCCTGCTCCTTTCGCTGGACAGCCGCAGCCGGGTAAAGAGCGTGTACTGGCTCAAAGAGGGGAACAGCCGGATGGTGAGTCTCGAGGTGAAGGACGTCGTCTCGGCGGCGCTCCGGGGCGGGACGGAAAGCGTCGTGCTCTGCCACAACCACCCCAACGGTGTGCCGCTGCCCTCCCGCGAAGACCTCGCCGCCACCGAGAACATCGTCCGTGCGCTGGGGCTGGTCAAGATACGCCTGCGGGACCACATCATCCTCGCCGAAAACGACTACTTCTCCATGCGGGAATCCAACCGCCTGCCGTTCTACGACTTCGAGACCGGCGCAATGTTACGCCCATATGGAAGAGAATGATTTACATTATAAAATAATTGTGGTATAATGGCTGCGAGAGATACAACTAATCGTAGTTTTGAAAAGGAGGGCTTTTTGTGGCAGAGGAAAAATTCCATCTGGTGTCGTCCTACGCCCCCACGGGCGACCAGCCGCAGGCCATCGCACAGCTGGTAGAGGGGGTAGAGCGGGGCGACCGCTGCCAGACCCTGTTGGGCGTCACCGGCAGCGGCAAGACCTTCACGATGGCGAACGTCATCGCCCAGTGCAACCGCCCGACGCTGGTGCTGGCCCACAACAAGACGCTGGCCGCCCAGCTCTGCACCGAGTTCCGCTCGTTTTTCCCGGACAACGCCGTGGAATATTTCGTCTCCTACTACGACTACTACCAGCCGGAGGCCTATATCCCCAGCACCGATACCTATATCGAAAAGGACAGCGCCATCAACGACGAGATAGACCGCCTGCGCCACTCGGCTACGGCGGCGCTTTCGGAGCGGCGGGACGTCATCATCGTCGCGTCGGTGTCCTGCATCTACTCGCTGGGCGACCCCATCGACTATCGCAGCATGGTCATCAGCCTGCGGCCCGGGATGCAGATGGAGCGGGACGAGTTGTGTGAAAAGCTGGTGACGCTGCAATATGAGCGCAACGACGTCAATTTCATCCGCAATAAGTTCCGCGTCCACGGCGACATCGTGGACATCTATCTGGCTTATATGAGCGAGCTGGCCATCCGGGTGGAGTTCTTCGGCGACGAGATCGACCGCATCACCGAGTTCAACCCTCTCACGGGCGCCAAGCAGAACGTGGTCAAGCATGTTGCCATCTTCCCGGCCAGCCACTACATCGTCAGCGCCGACAAAAAGGCTGCCGCCATTGAAAAGATTCGCGCCGAGTGCGACGCGCAGGTGAAGCAGTTCACCTCGGAAGGTAAGCTCATCGAGGCCCAGCGCATCCAGCAGCGGACGAACTACGACATTGAGATGCTGACGGAAGTGGGTATCTGCAAGGGCATCGAGAACTATTCTGCCGTTCTGTCGGGCCGTGCGCCGGGCAGTATGCCCACGACTCTGCTTGACTATTTCCCGGACGACTTCCTGCTCTTCGTAGACGAGAGCCATGTCACCCTGCCGCAGGTGCGGGCCATGTACGGCGGCGACTACGCCCGCAAAAAGACGCTGGTGGAGTACGGTTTCCGCCTGCCGTCGGCCTTTGACAACCGCCCCCTCAAGTTCGAGGAAGTGGAATCCAAGCTCAACCAGATGATATTTGTCTCGGCCACCCCCGGCGAGTACGAGCGGAAGAACAGCACCCAGGTGGCCCAGCAGGTCATCCGGCCCACTGGTCTGCTGGATCCGCTCATCTCGGTGCGCCCCGTAGAGGGGCAGGTGACGGACCTTCTGGGCGAGATAAACGCTCGCATCGAGCGGCATGAGCGCGTCCTGGTCACGACGCTGACCAAGAAAATGGCCGAAGATCTGACGGATTACTTTACCGAACAGGGGATAAAGGTCAAGTATATGCACCACGAGGTGGACACCTTCGAGCGGATGGAGATCATCAAAGACCTCCGCCTCGGCACCATCGACGTGGTGGTGGGCATCAACCTGCTGCGTGAGGGCCTCGACTTGCCCGAGGTCAGCCTTGTGGCCATCCTCGACGCCGACAAAGAGGGCTTCCTCCGCAGCGAGACGAGCCTGATTCAGACCATCGGCCGCGCCGCCCGCAACGCCGAAGGTCTGGTCATCATGTACGCCGACGAGGTGACGGACAGCATGGACCGCGCCATCACCGAGACAGAACGCCGCCGCGCCATCCAGATGGCCTACAACGCTGAACACGGCATCGTCCCGAAGACCATCGTCAAGGCCATCCCGGATTCGATTGAGATCAGCGACAAGGCTGAGAATGCCAGGATGAACACCCGGCGGATGGGCAAACTCGAGCGCGAAGCCGCCATTGACCGCCTGACCCGGGAGATGAAGGAAGCTGCCAAGCTGCTGGAATTTGAGCATGCGGCCTTCCTGCGCGACCAGATCGACCGCCTGCGCCGGGGCGAGAACCCCACTGTGGATTCCTCGGCAGAGGCGGAGCGGAAGCAGAACCATGCACAGACACAGAGAAGAGGGAGAAAGTACCTTGGCAAACGATAAAATAGTCATCAAGGGTGCGCGGGAGCACAATCTGAAAAACGTGAATCTGACTCTCCCGCGTGAAAAATTCATCGTTATGACCGGCCTGTCCGGCTCGGGCAAGTCGAGCCTTGCCTTCGATACCATCTACGCCGACGGCCAGCGCCGCTATGTCGAGAGCCTGTCCAGCTACGCCCGGATGTTCCTTGGCCGGATGGACAAGCCCGATGTGGACGAGATCACCGGCCTGTCTCCGGCCATTTCCATCGACCAGAAGACCACCAGCCACAACCCCCGCTCCACCGTGGGTACCGTGACGGAAATTTACGATTATCTGCGCCTTTTGTACGCCCGTGTGGGCGTGCCGCACTGCCCGGTGTGTGGGCGGGTCATCAGCCAGCAGAGCGTGGATGAGATGGTGGACGCTGTGCTCAAGCTGGAAGAGGGGACGAAGTTCCAGGTTCTCGCGCCTGTCGTCCGCCAGCGCAAAGGCACCCAGCAGAAAGAGCTGGACGCCGCCCGCCGCGCCGGTTACGCCCGCGTAAAAATCGACGGTAACATGTACGACCTCGACGAGGAGATCGCGCTGGAAAAGAACATCAAGCACACCGTGGAGATCGTCGTTGACCGTCTTGCCATGCGCAAGGGCATCCGCGGTCGTCTGGCTGACTCGCTGGAAACGGCGCTTGCCCTCACCGGCGGCGTGGCTGAGGTGGATGTCATCGGCGGCGAGTGCATGACCTTCAGCCAGAATTTCGCCTGCCCTGAGCACGGCATTTCCATCAGCGATTTGTCGCCCCGGCTCTTCTCCTTCAATAACCCTCTGGGTGCCTGCGAGAAGTGTACCGGCCTCGGCACCTTCATGCGGGTGGACGAAGAGCGCATCCTGCCCAACCGGGACCTCTCGATTCGGGAGGGGGCTATCAAGGCCAGCGGCTGGTACTACGCCGAAGGCTCCGTAGCCGAGATGTATTATCTGGGTCTGGGCAAAAAGTACGGCTTTACGCTGGACACGCCCATCAAAGAGATGAGCACCGAGGCCGTCAACGCCCTGCTCTACGGCACCAACGAAGAAAAAATCGAGATGCACCGCACGAATGAGTTCGGAAGCGGCGTCTATTATAATACCTTTGAGGGCATCGTCGAAAACCTCGAGCGCCGCTTCCGCGAGACGAACAGCGAGTGGATGAAGGAGGAGATCGGCAGCTTCATGTCGGGCGTCGAGTGTCCCGACTGCCATGGTAAGCGGCTGAAACCGGTGGTGCTGGCTGTGACCATCGGCGGTAAAAACATCAGCGACTTCTGCGAAATGTCGATTCGGGACGAGCTGAAATTCATCGCCGACAATGAGCCGAATCTGACCGAAAAGCAGAAGCAGATCGGCGGCCAGATCATGAAGGAGATCAAGAACCGCCTGCAGTTTTTGCAGAGCGTGGGCCTCGATTACCTCACACTGGCCCGGTCGGCAGGCACCCTGTCCGGCGGCGAGAGCCAGCGTATCCGCCTGACCACCCAAATCGGAAGCGCTCTGTCGGGTGTACTGTACGTGCTGGATGAGCCCTCCATCGGCCTGCACCAGCGCGACAACGATAAACTCATCGCAACGCTGAAAAATCTCCGTGACCTCGGCAATACGGTCATCGTGGTCGAGCACGACGAGGATACCATGCGCAGCGCCGATTATATCGTGGACGTCGGCCCGGGCGCGGGCGTCCATGGCGGTGAGATCGTGGCCGCAGGCTCCGTCAAGGACATCTGCAAGGCCAAGCGCAGCATCACCGGTGACTATCTGTCGGGCCGCAAGCGCATCGAGGTGCCGCAGACCCGCCGCCCTGGCAACGGCAATTTCCTCACGGTGAAGGGTGCGCGCGAAAATAATCTGCGCAATATCGATGTAAAATTTCCGTTGGGCGAGTTCGTCTGCGTGACGGGCATCTCCGGCTCGGGCAAGTCGAGCCTCATCAACGAGATTTTGTATAAGACCCTTGCCTGTGAGCTGAACGGCGCCCGCTCCCGCGCTGGCAAGTGCGATGGGGTAGAGGGCCTCGAGTTCGTGGATAAGGTCATCGGCATCGACCAGCAGCCCATCGGCCGCACGCCCCGCTCCAACCCCGCCACCTATACCGGCGTGTTCAACGACATCCGCACCGTCTTTTCCCAGACGCAGGACGCCAAAATGCGGGGCTACGGCCCGGGACGGTTCAGCTTCAACGTCCGGGGCGGCCGCTGCGAGGCCTGTGAGGGCAACGGCATCCTCCAAATCGAGATGCACTTCCTGCCGGACGTCTACGTTCCCTGTGAGGTCTGCAAGGGCGCACGCTACAACCGCGAGACGCTGGAAGTCAAGTATAAGGAAAAGACCATCTCTGACGTGCTGAACATGACCGTGGAAGAGGCGGTCGTCTTCTTCGCCAACCAGCCGAAGATCGCCCGCAAGCTGCAGACGCTGCTGGACGTGGGCCTAGGGTATGTCACGCTGGGACAGAGCGCCACGACCCTTTCGGGCGGCGAGGCGCAGCGTGTCAAGCTGGCCAACGAGCTGGCCCGCCGCAGCACGGGTAAGACCGTGTATATCCTCGACGAGCCGACTACCGGCCTCCACATGGCTGATGTCCACCGCCTCATCGAGGTGCTGCAGAAGCTGGTGGATGCAGGCAACACCGTCATCGTCATCGAACACAACCTCGACCTCATCAAGTGCGCCGACCATATCATCGATCTCGGCCCCGAGGGCGGCAGTGCCGGCGGCCTCATCGTCGCCGAGGGTACGCCGGAGCAGGTGGCCGAGGTGCCGGGCAGCTTTACCGGCCAGTACCTCAAGCCCCTGCTGGAAAAGGACGCGAAACTCCGCGCAGAGGGCAAATAAAGCAGTATAAAACAGAGCCGCAGTCTCCCAAAAGACTGCGGCCCTGTTGTTTGCAAAAGTTCCAGATATAACAAAAAGCTCTTCAGTCGAGAGGCTGAAGAGCTCTGGTCCAGCAGAACTGGACAAATCCGAACTTGTCGGGGCAAGACCCCTCCATCTTGCTTGCGCAAGACCGTTCTGTTGCTCAAAAGCCCCACTGGGGCTTTCGTTGCTTCGCAAACGCAAACTTTTTCCTCCCCGGTGGATACTTATACTTTTTCAGTAAGTGCTTCACCATCTTACCCATACTCGCAGGGGCAGTTTCTTTTTTTGCAGGTCTATTGCGCTCGCATTACTGAATTTCTGCGTTTCCAGCCATCTCCATTGCGGCGTTCGATTGACACAGGTTGAGTTATCGGCAGATACAGCAAACACAACGGGCGGCTCTGGTAACAGAGCTGCCCGTTGTGTTTGGTTATGAAAAGGAGAACTTAGATCTCATACCACTTGATCTCGTTGGCATCCAGATGCAGAGCAAAGCTGCTGCCCTCTGTGGTGTAAACGGTGGTGTCCTGCGGCTCGTAGGTGTTGTTCACCACACAATACTTGCCGTTCTTGACGTAAGCGTGAACTTCTACATTATAATTGGAGCTGAACCATGTATGCAGTTCCTCCTCGCTGTGGGCACTCCACAGGATAGCGCGGTAAAGGGTGCGGCTGTTGGCAAAACTGTAAGGCACACCGCTGATGTACACGGCACGACCCTTGCCGAAGTCGTGTGCCGCCATCTGCACTTCTTTGTTTCGCTGCACCAGCACTTCGGTGCCTTCCAGCGCATAAATATTCCTCTTGCCCTCGCCAAAGTCGATGGGCCGGTCGGCATCCTGCAGAATGAAATGGTCCGGGTGTTCTTCCCAGTTGTACTTGTCGTAGTTGAGGGTGAAGCCGTTTTCTTCCTCCACGCCCAGCACGCTGGCAAGCTGGAGAATGTGGCCCTGATACGGGTGACCGGAAGGCTCACCCACGCCGATAAAGCCGCCGCCGTTCCAGACGAACTTGCGGATAGCGGAGGAGATCTCCGGGTCTTCCCACCAGATGCCGCCGGTGTGTGCGGTGTCGGCATCGCCGACATTGATAATGACATCCAACGAATCCAGCAGATGCGGGTCGTTCTTGATATCCTCAAAGCTGATAAACTTCACATCAAAGGGCGCACCGGACAGCATCTCAATGACACCGGCATAGCTATAGTTCTGCTTGTAATAGAGGGCGTGATGCACCATGTGACAGCCCCAAGCCCGCATTTTACCCCAACAGTTCAGCACGGCCACCCGCTTGACACAGTAGGGTGTGGTGTCCTTGATGTTCTCGTACAGCTCGCGGAACTCGTTGCAGACGCTCTCTACGTAGTCCACGAACTCCGGGAACTGCAAGGCCAGTTTCAGATAGCCGCCATAGCCGATGCGGTCGATGGGCTTGCGCAGGATAGCGCGGCGGGCTGTAACCCAGTTCTCCTTGGCTTCCCGCACCGGGTCGCCGCCCTCGTGGAAGGTGTCGGGGAAGAAGTACGGCAGGAAACGGCCCTCGGTGTACTTCACGCCCTCAATGTCAGAGATCAGGCGCAGGGTGGAGCCGTTGCCCACGCTGCCCACCACGGCGTCCAGACCAATGGTCTTGAACTCCGGCATGAAAGGTTCGGTGCCGATCCAGTGATCGCCGAGGAACATCATGGCTTCGCACCCGCACGCGTGGGTGATGTCCACCATCTCCTTGGCAAGCTTTGCCACCTCGCGGCGCTGAAAGGCCTGAAAATCCCGGAATTCCTTGCTGGGCACCCGGTACTGGTTGTTATAGTAGCCCTGATCGATGATGTACTCCGGGCGGAACTTGTAGCCCACCTCCTGCTCAAACTGGTTGAGGATATAAGGGCTGACCGAAGCAGAGTATCCATACCAGTCCACGAACTTCTCCCGCTTCAGCTCGTCGAAGATCAGGGTGAACTGGTGGAAGAAGGTGGTGTAGCGGATGACGTTCACATAGGGGTGCTCTGCAATGAACTTGCGCAGGCGCTCCATGGAATACTTGTGGGTCTTGGGCTGACGCACGTCAAAGGTGATCTGGTGCTCAAAATTCGTCCAGCCGTTGGTGGTAGCGTTGTACATATGCACCGGGTCCCAGATGAGGTAAGCCAGAAAACTGACGGTATACTCATGGAACGGTACGGCCTGTACGGTCACACTGCCGTCGGCGTAGCTCCACTGCTCCGGCGGCACGGGCTGACCGGTGGTTCGATCCATGACCTCCCACCAGCGGGTGATGTCGTCGTTGGTGTTCACCTGCATCAGCTCCGGGCTGATGCCCTTCATCAGCGGGATGGTCACGGTGTCGCCGGGGGCGGTGTAAAAGCCGGTCATGATGTAGCACTGCTGTACCTCGTCCGGGTTTGCCTTCGCCCATGCGTTGTCCTTGCGGGTGGTATAGTAGGTGGAGTAGATCTTGGCGTCCGCATCCTTGAGCTGCTGTGGGAAGTCGGTGCCGTCGCAGTCGCGGATGGCATCAGCACCCCACTTTTTTAAGATCTCCAGCGTTTCGGGCACAACGTCCAGGTCTGTGGGAATGGTCACGCGCCCGGTCTTTCTCAATTCGTCCATGGGAAACTCTCCTTTACCTCTCTTTGAATCGTAGGGGGTCAATCGTAGGCGGCGTTATACAGCGCCAGCACAGCCAGCAGCAGCGCTACGCCCACCAGCATGATGCCAAGCCCTGCCAGCTGCCCGGTCATTTTCCAGCCGGACACCACCAGCACCAAGGCCAGTACGAACAGCACCAGCATCAGGATCATGCGCAGGGCGGGATGGTTTTTCCAATATGCTTTCATCGTCTGTCACCTTAACCTTTCAGGCCGCCCACGGTCATGCCCTGCGTCAGCTGCCGCTGCACGCAGATGTACAAGATCAGGGTGGGCAGCATCACCAGCACAAGGCCTGCGTACATGGTACCGTACTGGGCGGCGCTCTGCTGCGCCTGCATCAGGTTCAAAAGACCTACCGGCAGGGTGCGGGGTGCCTTGGTGGAGCTCATCAGGGTCATGGAGATGATATACTCGTTCCAGAAGGACAGGAAGTTGAACAGGATAATGGTGATGATGGAGGGCTTTGCCATGGGGAAGATGATGCGGGTCATGGTGGAAAAATAGCTTGCACCGTCGATATAGGCGGCCTCCTCAAAATCGTGGGGCAGGGTGGCAAAGTAGCCCGACAGCAGGTAGATGGTAAAGGGCAGCGCGGTAGCGGCGTATACCACCGCCAGCACCACCAGATTGTTCAGCAGAAAGCTGCTGCCGAAATGGCCTTTCAGCCACACATCGCTGTCCCGCAGCATCAAAAAGATGGGCACCACGATGTAGTTCACATTGATGAACAGGCCCGCCATGAACAGGGTGTTCAGTACCTTGCACCCCTTGAAGCGGAAGCGGGACAGGCAGTAGGCGGCGGGCAGGGCAACGACCAGCAGCAGTGCCAGCGCCAGCGCGGTGACGATGACCGAGTTGAGCATATATTCGCCCATTTTCGCGCCGTTCCATGCGTTGACAAAGTTCTGCCAGTAGAACCCGGCGGGCAGTGCCCAAGGGTTGCCGTAGAACTCTGCATTCTGCTTGATGGAGGCCATGAACACCCATGCCACCGGCACGATGATGGTAACGGCCAGCAGAACCAGCACAAAATAGATGAAAAACTTGTACAGACCTTCCGCAGAGCGGGAAGATTTTTCGGTGGTATTCTGCATCTTCTTCCCTCCTTAAAATTCCAGCGTATCGCGGCTTGTGACCTTGTTGACACAGGCGGACAGGGCAAACGAGAACAGGAAGATTACCACGCCGATGGCCATACTGTAACCATACAGGCCAGCGTCTTTCTGGCTGTACATATAGCTCAGCGCCACATCCGATGCGCCGTTGGGCCCGCCGCTGGTCATGGCCTTGACGAAGAGGAAGGCCATGTTGATGGTGGAGATGATAAAGAAGGTGAGGGTGGTGCGGATATTCGTCCAGATGAGGGGGATGGTGATCTGGAAGAACTGGGTCAGCCGCCCGGCACCGTCCAGATTGGCGCTCTCGTACAGGCTGATGGGCACGGCAGACATGGAGGCCATGTACATGACCATGTAGTAGCCGATGGCCTGCCACACCATGGCAATGATGATGGAGGGGATGACCAGTTTTTCGCCCTTCCACAGGATGGGGTCGCTCATGCTGCGGAACAGGCCGATGATGCTGTTCAGCATGCCGTTTTCCGGCTTATAGATGGCAGAGAAGATGCCGGAGATGACGACCACCGACAGGATGTTGGGGATGTAGAAGATGATGCGGAAAAAGTTCTGGCCTTTGATTTTCTCCCGGGTGAGGATGGCGGCAAATACCAGTGCAAAGGCGAAGGTGATCAGGGTGACCGTTACCACCAGCAGGATCATATTCTGCATGGAGCGGATGAACTGGGCGTCCTGCAGCAGATGCTGGAAGTTTTTAAGCCCCACAAAGGTCTCGTTGGGAGAATAGGCACCCCGCTCATACAAACTCATGCGGAACACGTTGAGGGTGGGCAGGATCATAAAGAGGAAAAACAGGATGGTAGCCGGTGCCACACAGAGGAATACGAACCGTTTGCGGCTTTTATCCGTTCTCATAGGGGATTGACCGCTCCTTTCTTGATGGTGCTGTACAGCCCAAAAAAGCGGAGGCGGTAAAAACCGCCCCCGCTGGGCAGGGCTTGATTACTCGATGATGTTGGCGCGCATCTGGTCGCTGGCGGACTTGATGCCATCGATCCACTGCTGCTCGGTCATGCTGCCGGACACCAGAGAGTTGACAGGGTCGAAGAACACGGTGCGCACTTCCACGCCGGGGATGGCACTGAAGGCTGCAAAGTTGCCCATGGCGGCCTTTGCGCCGTTGTCGTAGATGGAGTAGAACATCTTGTTGTCGCCTTCCAGACTGTCGGCGATGCCCAGCACAGGCTGGATAGCGCCGCTCTCGGCAAACAGCTTGCAGGCTTCGTCGCTGTACAGGTAAGCCACGAACTGCTTGGCGGCATCCTGATGCTCAGCACCGGCGGGGATCCATGCCTGCTCGAACCAGGTGTAGCTGTAACTATCGCCGCCGGCCTTGACAGCGGGCAGGGCGGTCATGCCCCACTCAAAGCCGTCTGCACGGGGAGCCTCGGCCATCTCGCCCACGATCCAGGTGCCGTTGGGCATGAACAGGGCCTTGTTGTCCAGCACCAGCTGCTGGTTCTGGGTAAAGTCCTGATCGTTGGCCTGTGCGGGGGTGATGGGGTTGGTGTAGGAAGCCAGCTTTGCCACGATATCAAAGCAGGTCTTTGCCTCGGGGGTGTCCCAGATGCCCTCGGTGTAGTGGGTGGCCTTGTCGAAGAACTCCGGGCCGCCGGCAGCGTACATCAGCGCATAGAAGAAGGCGTCGAAGTAGCCGGTGGTGGGGTAGGTGAACAGGTAGGTGCCCTCAGCGGCAGCCTTGTCGCCCAGTGCCCACATCTCGTCCCAGGTCTTGGGCACGTCCCAGCCCTTTTCCTTCAGGAAACCGGCGTTGTAGAACAGGCCGCAGGGGCTATAGAACATGGGAGCCAGATAGGTTTTGCCGTCGCCGTAGGGGTTGGTCAGGGAGGTGTCGGTAAAGCCGCCGGCGATCTTCTCGCTCACCTTCTTGCTCTCGCCGGGTACGGTCATGCTCAGCACATCGGTGATGTCGGCGATCAGGTTGCCCTTGATGAACTGCTCGGTCAGGGCAGCTTCACGGCCGGTGGCCAGATGGACCACGTCGGGGTAGTCGCCGCCCTGCATGGAGGGGCCGATGACGTCCTCCAGCTTTTTGTCGGTGGTCAGGTCCACCTTGATGCCGGTCTGGGCGGTAAAGGCCTCGGCGACCTTTTTCCACATCTCGGCGCCGTAGCCGGTCTCGATGGCAGCAACCTTGATGGTGACGTCCGCAGCCACTGCGGAAGAAGCAGCGGCAGAAGATGCCATGCTGGACGCGGTGGAGCTGGCAGCACCACCACAGGCAGCCAGGCTCAGTGCAGCGGCACCCACGCCGGCCGCTTTCAGAAAATTGCGACGAGAAATGCGTTTCATAGTGTATCCTCCATCATAAAATTCCGTTCAAAACACAGCCGGGGCAAACAGGCTTCGCCCGAGAGGGCTGTGGTTTTTTCTGGTTCCAATATAGAGGTTTTTACGGTTCGCAACAAGGTCTTTGTTGTTTCGTTTTTTAGAAATATTGCTTTTTGGGAAATTCTTTCGGCAAAAGCACTAAAATTGGCCGGAGTGTTTTGGAATATTTCCCCATCTGTAACCAATTTGACATATTTCTGCACGCCATCAAAGGCAAAAGTATTGATCCTATCCAAAAATCAGGGCTTGCGTTTTTTCTTCATTGCCTCTATAATAAGAAAAAACGTACGAAGCAATGCATCGTTTTCAGGCTTGTATTTTTAGTATCTTGCTTTTATTTTTATGTTTTTTGTTCTTCGCCTCAAAAGGAGCCTTTTATGAGTACCGAGCGATTTGATATCCGCCATGCTCCCGCTCCACGGGAATCCTTCCGGCTGCTGTACATCAGCAAAAGCAAATTTGGCGGTGATTGGAACAGCACTGCCCACACCCATTCCTGCACAGAGCTGTTCTACTGTCTGAGCGGAGAAGGTCAGTTTTATTTAAGCGGTCAGCTTTATCCGGTCAAACCGGATGATATGATCATCGTCAATCCGCAGGTAGAGCATACCGAGCTGAGCCTGAATGCTTCACCGCTGGAATACATTGTATTGGGCGTTGCTGGCATCGAGATCTTATTTGGAAAATCAGATTCTTCCTACGCCATATTCAACTGCCGGAAAAATCGGGAGCGGATGGTGACGCTGCTCCATATGCTGCTGGCCGAAGCAGACCGCAGTCTGGACGGCTGCGAAACGGTCTGTCAGGATCTGCTGGAAGTGCTGCTCATCTGGCTGGTGCGGTGTACCACGCTTTCTTTGCAGGTAGAGGAAACGCCCCGCTCCGACAGCCGGGAGTGTGTGGAGATCAAGCGGTATCTGGACAGCAACTACCGCGAAGATATCTCGCTGGATATCCTTGCTGAAATCGCCCACATCAATAAATACTATCTGGCCCATACCTTCCAAAAAGAGTATGGCATCTCTCCGATCACCTATCTGAACCGCCGCCGCATTGAGGAAAGCAAATATATGCTGGGCAACACCGGTTACAGTCTGGCGCAGATCAGCGAGTTGATGGGCTTTTCCTCTCCCAGCTATTTTTCCCAATGCTTCCGCAAGGCGGAAGGCTTGACCCCCAATGAATACCGCCGTCAGGTGCGGCAGGGACAACGCCCTGCTCTGTCAAAACGGCATGAAGCATAACGCGCGGAATTTATGATGAAATCCGTTACCCTTTCTCTGCTCCGGTCTGCTGCAAATGCCTTTGATTTTGGTGGGCCTGATGGAGAATGCCTGCGGCGTGACCCGGCATCTGCGGGCGAAAATTCTTGCCCCTTTGGGACTGCTTCTTGTTGGGGCGTGCCTGCCCCAAACCCTGCCAGATAAAAGCAAAGGGGCATTATCTGCCCCGATGCTTTTCCTTTCGCTTCTGCTGTTTCAGTTCAAACTGACGCTGCTTTTCTGCTTCGCGTTGTTTACGGCTAAGTGCTTTTCGCACCAGCTTGTTTTCTTCTCGCTGCATTTGCAACGCCTGCTGTGATTTTGTGCCGATTCCTGTGGCAGCTGTTTCCTTTCGGATTTGCCGTTGCAATCGCTTTGGATTCACAGAATCTTTCTTTACAACTGTCTCAACAGATGGACTGAAGCGCAGCCGATTGTAATTCTTGAGCAGATACTCCCAAACTTCATAGTCCTTTGGTTCTGCGCCAAACACGACTTTACACACTGAAAGCTTTCTTCTTTCAATACGTTCAAACACTCCGATCCAGAATGGAGCCTCAAAAAACACAGTCAGCTTTGTAGAATCAATGTCCATAACGAAACCCTCCTGAAATAAATCCTTACAGGAACGGACAACCCGGAGGGGAAGGTTACTTACCTACACCGTGCGGTGCAGACGGCTGGGCTACCTACCAGCTCTGGCATCTCTCAGAAAGAAATGCGTTGCGTTTTTATCCTGCTTTTATTATATAAAGCACATCCCTGTGCATTATATCTACCTTAATTGGTTTTCCAAGTGAAGTATACCACACTCGTGGTCAAATGACCACCCATATATACGAGAATTTGGCCGTTTTACTGCGTACGTGCGCACCAACCAGGCAGTTGCCGTGTTGGTTCTCAAAAACTGTTTTACGAACACCCAGCATCGGGGAACGCCCTGTTGTACATATCTCTATCGTCTGTGGTCTTAATCGCAAGTTTTACAAGCAGTGCAATTCTCAACGACCGATTTGCGATATGCAATTCACGGTTGTTGCCAACGAATCAAATCGTGAATTGCGATGGCAGGGTGCGTCCGGGTGGGCGCACCCTGTTTTTTATGCTTCATCGTTTTCTGCGCGCAGCATCCGGTATCCGACACCAACATGGGTCTGGATCAGATGCGGCGCATCCGGGCATCGTTCCAGTTTTTTGCGCAGGGATGCCATGTAAACACGCAAGGAGGCAATGTCATTTTCCTGCGTACTGCCCCATACTTTCTGCGTGAGGGAGGTATGCGTCAGCACTTTGCCCACATTATGCGCCAGCACACACAGTAGCTTGTACTCGATGGGGGTCAAATGCAATTCATTCTCGCTCAGCCAGACGCAGCCTGCCGAGAAGTCGATCTTCAAAGGACCATTGACAAAAACCGGACTATTTATGCCGTCAGAAGCCAGCAGATTCAATCGGCGCTGCGTTACACGCAGTCTTGCCAGCAGCTCATCCACGGAAAACGGCTTTGTCAGATAATCGTCTGCGCCGTTGTCCAGTGCCTCGATCTTATCAGAATCCTCGCTCCGGGCACTCAGGACGATGATGGGCAGGTTCGACCATGTGCGGACGCTGCGGATGACCTCGATGCCGTCTATATCGGGCAGCCCGAGATCCAGCAGCATGATGTCCGGGTTGTGGCTGGTAGTCATCATGATCGCCGTTTCCCCATTGGAAGCAGTCAGATATTTATAGCCGTGGGTCTTCAGGGTCGTTGTGATCAGACACCGTACAGGAACATCATCCTCTACGACCAGAATGGTCGGCTTATTCATGAATATTCACCTCACTTTGCGGCAATGCAAAGGAAAAGACACTGCCATTGGGAATGTTGTCACGCAGGGTCAATGTTCCGCCGTGAGCCGTCAGGATCGCTCGGCAGAGGGGCAAGCCCAGTCCAAGGCTGCGGTGGCTGTCTGCGATGCGGCTCTGCCCGGTATAAAACATCTCGAACACCTGTGCTTTTGCGCAATCCGGAATACCGGGGCCGTTATCTGCAACGTCCACTACGACCTGATGGTCTTTCCGGTAAGCTGAAATCTGAATGACCGAGCCCACAGGGGTGTATTTGATGGCGTTGTCCACCAGATTGACAACGACCTGCATGATCAGCCGTGCATCCACATTGACCAGAAGGATCTCGTCCCCATACTGTGTTGTGATGGTGTGTTCGCAGCTTTTCCGGTTGACATGATGCAGTGCTTCTTCGATCATTTCGTCCATCAGCTGCGGCGAGATCTGCAGATTCATCCGTCCATCCTCAATGCGGGTGATGGAAAGCAGATTTTCCACCAGACCGATCAGCCATTGTGCATCGTCAAAAATATCGGTGCAGATCTTGTTCCGGGTCTCTGTATCCAGCGTTTCTCCGTTGGAAAGCAGATTGCTGGCATTGCCGGAAATGGAGGTCAGCGGGGTGCGCAGGTCATGGGAGATCGTGCGCAGCAGGTTTGCCCGCAGCTCTTCATTTTTTGCCTGCACGGTTGCCTGCTCTTTTTCCAGTGCGTTTCTGCGGTTTTCGATGGCCAGCGCACCTTCGCCCAGAATGGAGAGCAGCACACTGTTTTCAAAGGCATCCAGCGGTTTTTCGGACAGGTCGATCCCAACCACTCCAAACACGCCGCCTCCGGTCCGAAGTGCAAGATAAAGTCCCTTTGCATCCGGGTAGCTATCCGTGCCTGCGCCGGAACGCTTTTTGTTTGCAAACGTCCAGTTTGCCGCATCCCGTTCTTCCGGTGCAGAAAAGATGTTTTGCGCCGTTTCCTCGTCAACCCCAAAAACCTGTTCTGAACCAAGAACTCCGTTTTGTTCCGGGTAGACGATCAGGCTCCGGTTCAGCAGTTTTATCAGCTGGGAAGCTGTCAGCGAAAAGATTTCTTCTTCACTTTTGGCTTTCTGCAAAAGCTGGTTTGTGTCAAAGAGTATTTTTGTACGGAACGCCGCCTGCGCAGACATTTTTGCATGGTCCTTCAGCCGTGTCGTCAACGTACAGGTAATGATTGCAGAGGTCAGCATCAGGGCAAATGTGACCTGATAACCGGGGTCATACGCATGGAATGTCAGACGCGGTTCCGTCAAGAAAAAATTGTATAGCGCAACACTGGCAATGGAGCCCAGCACACCGCAGGTGTAACCGCTGGTACACAATGCGGTGAACAGCACCCCCAGCATATAGAGCATAATAATGTTATAGCGTGCAAAGTCCAGCTGCAGGAAAAAGAAGCCGATGAGCGTGATGCAGCTCAGGATGCCTGCAGTGATCAGCAGATCACGGACAGAGGGTAGAAGCGGCCGGGTGAACAGCTTCCGTCCTGAACCGTAGCCGTTCTCCGCAGAAGCATCCGGGATGATATAAATATCCAGATTGGGTGCAGTCAGCGTCAATTTTTCAGTCAGTGACGGTCCACTCCAGAAATGGCGGCGATGTACGCTGGAGCGCCCCAGCACGATTTTTGTAATGCCGGAGATGCGGGCAAACTCTGCGATCTGCTGCGGAATGTCATCCCCGTAGATCGTAGAAATGTCGGCACCTGCCTGCTCTGCCATACGAATGTGCTGCTGCAAGCGCCGACGGTCTTCTTTTCCCATCTGATCCGAATCCGGAGTCCGGACATACAGAGCTGTAAAGGTCCCGCCGAACGCCTTTGCCATCGTTGCCGCCGTCCGCACAATCTTTGCATTGGAGGGAGAGGACGACAGACACGCCAGAATATGTTCAGTGGGTGGGTCGTTCTGATTCATAAAGATCACCTGCCTTGCCCACAGTATAGCACAATTTGATGGTCACGACCACCAGCCACGTCTTTTTCCTTCCTGTCGAATGATCTCCTCCCGCATGTGATCCAGCGCATCTGCTGCCCGGAAACCACTCAACATGACTCCAAGAACCATCAATAACAAAGCGACATCCATATGATCCGTCCTATCTTTTCAGAGCCGGAAACACTTCTGGATCGATGCGTATTTTCCCAAAACCAGCATACTTTCATCCCGGCACAGCTGCGTATCCGGCGTGATGTTCATATCGAGCTTTCCGTCTTTTTTCAGTGCAAGAATATTGATGTTATACTTTTTTCGGATATTGATCTCACCGATCGTGCGATCCATCCATTCCGGCGGAATGGTCACTTCCATGATGGCGTGGTCGTCCTGCAGCTCGATATAATCGAGAATGTGTTCGGAGCTGTATCGGATCGCTGCCCACTTTGCCAGCTGCTTTTCCGGGTAGACCACTTCATCCGCACCGTTGCGCAGCAGAAACTTGGCTTGTACATCCCGCTCTGCACGCGAGACCACAAGCTTTGCGCCCAGCTCCTTGAGCAGCGATGTTGTTTCCAGTGAGCTTTGAAAATTGCCGCCGATGGTTACGATGCACACATCAAAATTGCCAACACCAAGGGAGCGCAGAAAGTATTCGCTGGTGCTGTCACCGATCTGTGCATTCGTCACATAGGAAAGCACAGCGTTCACACGGTCTTCGTTGCTGTCGATGGCCATGACCTGATGACCCAGCTCATTCAGTTCCTGTGCAATATGGCGGCCAAAACGGCCAAGCCCGATCAAAAGAATCGATTTCATACTTGTCTCCTTTATCCGATTGCGATTTTCTCCTGCGGCAGACGAGAGTGGGCAGGGCTGCTGCCAAATGCCGCATAGATCAACGTCAATCCGCCAACACGTCCCAAAAACATCAGTGCGATCAGCACCCCCTGCGAAAGGATGCCCAACTGCGGTGTGATGCCCAATGTCAGACCTACCGTTGCCACAGCCGAAGCAGTCTCATACAGACAGACCGACATCGGCAGCTGCTCGGCCACAGCAATGACAAAGGCTCCGAGGAAGAACAGCGTCAAATACATCCCTGCGATCGTGGCAGCATTCTTGACCGCGGAACCATCTATGCGCCGCCCGAAAAATTCGGCATCATCTCTGCGGCGGAAGGTCGCCCACATATTGGCCAGCAGAACGGCAAATGTTGTGGTTTTCATGCCGCCTGCCGTAGAGCTGGGCGAACCGCCCAACAGCATCAGAACCACCATCAATGCCTGTGAAGTGCTGTCCATCGCAGCAAGATCAGCGGTGTTAAAACCGGCAGTACGGGGTGTAACGGATTGGAACATCGACAATAAAATGCGCTGCCGGGCAGAGCCTGCCGTAAACTCGAAGCAATAAAAGTACAGCGTCGGCAGTACCAGAAGAAATGCCGTTGTGACAAGGATCACCTTGCTCTGCATCCGGTAACGGTGAAGATCAAGGCGGTATGTACAAATGTCCTCCCATGTCAGAAAGCCAAGGCCGCCAAAGACGATCAGGGCCGCGATCACTGTGGTAAGCAATGGGTCACCTGCATACCGTGTCAACGAAACAAATTTTGCCCCCTCTGTTCCCAGCAGGTCGAAGCCGGCATTGCAGAACGCCGAAATGGAATGAAACAGCGCGTACCAGATCCCGCGCAAACCATAATCGGCGCAGAACGTCGGAAGCAGCAGTGCGGCACCGGCCAGTTCAAACAGGGCGGTGATCCGCAGAATAAAGCCTGTCAGCCGCACGATGCCGCCCATCTGCGGGGCAGCCGTAGCTTCCTGCATCGTGCTGCGCTGCTTGAGGGAGATCTTTCGCCCGGAAAGCAGCGCAAAGGCAGCGCCCACTGTAATGACGCCCAATCCTCCGATCTGGATCAGAAGAAGGATCACACTCTGCCCGAATGCCGACCAGTAGCTGCCGGTATCCTGAACCACCAGTCCGGTCACGCAAAGGGCAGAGGTGGAGGTAAACAGTGCCTCATGGAACGGTGTAACGCACCGCTGCTGTGCAGCGATCGGAAGCATCAGAAGCAACGCGCCCACCAGATCAACTGCCGCAAAACCTGCAATAATGACCTGAAAAGAAGAAAAACGGTGCCGCTTATAACGAGGATATTGAATCATAAAAGCTCCTTTACCTATCCGTGTGCATAAAGATTAGCATGGAATAAATAAAAGAGCCGTAAAGAAAATTGTAGAAGTATAAAGATTCCATTAAAATTGATCGGGCAACACTAAAAAACGCCGGACATCACCAGCTAAAAAACAGTAATATCCAGCATTCATTAGAAAACAAATAATCCGAACCCATCTCCTATCGGAAACAAGTTCGGATTATTTCTGTTTGGTCCGAGTGGCGAGAATCGAACTCACGGCCTCTTGAACCCCATTGTGCTCCACTCGCGGACACATTGGGTAAAACGGCACATACTATACGCTATATCACCAATTTTTAAATTTGTTTTTTCATTCTGTTTTGTTTGATGTCAAGAAGTTTCGTTTCTATTGTGGTCAAATTGTGGTCAAATTGTGGTCAAACGACCCCGACAAATGACTTTTCTCCCCCAGCCAAGTTACATCGCGCAATTTCGATTTTCATCAATCGAAGTTGCGCTTTTTGTTTGCACGAATTATCTATAAGGAGGATTTGTCAACCATGTCAATGAACCATCGTTGTTTTTTCATCCTTGACAGAATTGTATGACCCTTGACTATTTTTACGGACAGGTCGGAGAACTCTTTTCGTTCTTCCGCATTCCAAAGGCTCTTTTTCAGGAGCAGCAGTTTCAAGATCTGTCAATCGATGCAAAAACTCTGTACGGCATCCTGCTGGACCGTATGAGCCTTTCTGTTAAAAATGAATGGTTTGACAAAAAAGGCCGAGTGTTCATCATCTTCACGATTGAGGATGTCAAGAGGACTTTGCGTTGCGCAGACAATAAAGCGACCAGACTGCTCCGGGAACTTGAAGAATTTGGTTTGATTGAACGAAAACGTCGAGGACAAGGAAAGCCATGTTTGGTGTATGTGAAAAATTTTTCGGCAGAATCTTCAAAGGAAAGTGTCAAGAATCGTGATAATGACGATTCTTGTGGCTCTAAAATCGCTTGTCAAGACCCGGTAAAATCACGAGGTATTAAGAAAAAAGAGAATAAAACAGAGATGAATAATACGAATCTTATCCTTTCCGATGAATCGGAGAAGATGAAGAATCGCGAACTGCTCGAAGAATATTTTTCATGCTCTTTGGAAGTGGACCTTCTGCTCCGGCTTTACCCGGATGATGAAGACACCCTCTATCAAATCGTGAATTTGCTGGTGGATACCTACGCTACCAACCGTAAGCTACTGCACATTGCCGGGGACGATAAGCCCGCCGAGGTGGTACGCAGCCGGTTTATGAAGCTGAACGCCGACCATATCCGCTTTGTGCTGAAGTGCCTTGCAGAGAACAGCAGCCCGATCCGAAACATGAAACAATATCTGCTCGCTTCTCTGTACAACGCACCCACCACGATGCAGCTTTCCTACCAGAACCAAACCAACCACGACTTAGCGAATCGGAGGTGATGAGAATTTCAAAGAAAGCAACCACGATTGCCATCGTCAACCAGAAAGGTGGCACCGGCAAGACCACGACCTGTGAAAATCTAGGCATCGGTCTGGCGATGGAGGGCAAGAAGGTCCTGTTGGTGGACGCTGACCCGCAGGGCAGCTTGACCATCAGCATGGGCTGGCAGCAGCCGGATGAACTGCCCACCACCCTTTCTACCCTGATGGCAAAAGCCATGAATGACCAGCCCATCCAGCCCGGCGAGGGCGTTCTGCACCATGCAGAGGGCGTTGACCTGATTCCGGCGAACATCGAACTGGCAGGGCTGGAAGTGTCTCTCGTCAACTGCATGAACCGGGAAAAGATGCTCAAACAAGTGCTGGAAGGTGCGAAGTACGACTACGATTTCATTCTGTTGGACTGCACCCCTTCCCTTGGGATGCTGACCGTCAATGCCTTGGCAGCAGCGGACACCACCCTGATTCCGGTGCAGGTGCAGTACCTGTCTGCAAAGGGTCTGGAACAGCTTTTGCAGACCGTGCAGAAGGTCCGACGGCAGATCAACCCGAAACTGAAAATCGAGGGCATCCTGCTGACTATGACAGATAGCCGCACCAACTATGGGCAGCAGATCGACAACCTGATTCGGGGTGCTTACGGCAGCAAGATCAAGGTGTTCGACCAGACCATTCCCCGGTCTGTCCGTGCTGCGGAAATCAGTGCAGTGGGCAAAAGCATTTTCCAGCATGACCCCAAAGGCAAGGTGGCAGAAGCCTACCGCTCTCTGACAAAGGAGGTGATGGCGAATGCCGAAAAGCAGCTTAAGCGTGTCGCTGAAAGGGGCAGATGACATTTTCTCCACGGAAGAATCCCGACAGGAACAGCAGCGGGAGCAGGTGCAGCAGATTCCCATCGGGGAGCTGTTCCCTTTCAAGAACCACCCCTTTAAGGTCTTGGACGACGAGTCCATGCAGCGCACCGTAGAGAGCGTAGAACAGTACGGTGTGCTTTCTCCGCTGATTGCCCGCCCACGCCCGGAAGGTGGCTATGAGATCATCTCCGGGCATCGCCGCCAGCACGCTGCACAGCTTGCCGGGCTGGATGTCCTGCCGGTCATTGTCCGCAACATGGATGATGATGCCGCAGTTTTGCTCATGGTGGACAGCAATCTTCAGCGTGAGAACATCCTGCCCAGTGAAAGGGCTTTTGCCTACAAAATGAAGCTGGAAGCTCTAAAAAATCAAGGTGCTAGGTCGGATTTAACTTCCGCCCAACTTGGGCGGAAGTTGGAAACAGCAGACATTGTTGGTCAGGAATCTGGCGACAGTAGGAATCAGGTTCGGCGCTTTATCCGCCTGACCAATCTTGTACCTGAACTGCTGGACAGGGTAGATGAAAAGAAAATCGCCTTCAATCCCGCTGTGGAGTTGTCGTATCTCGACACGAACCAACAGCGGGATTTTTTAGAAGCGATGAACGACACCCAGAATGCACCGTCCCTTTCCCAAGCGCAGCGGCTTAAAAAGCTGGCGCAGGAAGGGCACTTCTCGTATGACGTTGCCTTTGCAGTCATGGGCGAAGAAAAAAAGGACGAACTGGACAAAGTGGTCATCAAAAACGACACTCTACGGAAGTATTTCCCGCGCAGCTACACCCCGAAACAGATGGAGGACACCATCATCAAGCTGCTGGAACAGTGGCAGCGTAAACAACAGCGGCAGAATGAACGCTGACTCATACCGTAACGAAAGACCCGATGGGGTCTTTTTCTTTTGCAAACAAAAGGAGAAAACGCCTATGAAAAACAACGCTACCCGTACCATCCGCTCCGAGGAGATCACCATTGATGTGCGTATCTGCGCTGCACTGGCGGCAAACCGGGGCGGCGAGGTCTACCTCGCAGCCATTGCCCCGGATATGGAGCTGACCGTCATCACGCTGGACGAAGCTCCGGGCATCCTGCCCTGTTTTGAGGAGGATAATGCCTGCCTGAACCTTCCCAACACCTCGCTGCTGCTCTGCTACAACCCGGCGCAGGTGCTGAAGATGGGCGGCAAGCACTACCTGACCGGCCCGGTGATTCTGGTTCGCACCAACATGGACGGCGAGGTCATCTCTTTGACCATCGATGAGGTCTACCTGTTCCAGAAGTATCTGGCAAGCCACAGCATCACCCTGATGGCAGACGACCAGAAGCTGCCCTGTATCTGCATGGAGTGAGGTGTGCCATGCTGAACTTTTTTATCGGTATCGCATTTTTTGAGGCTGGTGCCATTTTCGGCTTCTTCGTGGCGGCTCTGATGCAGGCGGCACGGAGCGGTGAGATCGGACTGAACGGAACGGAGGATTCACATGGAAGAAAACACCTTGTCGGTGCTGAAAATTGCACCGGGACAGCATCCGCAGCAGGTCGAGATCGATAACGACCTGAAAGCCTTGCAGCAGGCTGTGGGCGGCTCCATCGGCGCAAGCTACCCGTTTGAAGATCCGGTTGCCATCGTCTACAACGATGACGGCAAGCTCATGGGACTGCCGTTGAACCGTGCCCTGCGGGATGAAAACGGAGAAATGTATGATGCCGTTGCCGGGACTTTTCTCGTGGTGGGGCTGGACGAGGAGGATTTCGCATCCCTGACCCCGGAGATGGCGCGGAAGTACGAGCAGCTTTTCCATCAGCCGGAAGCCTTTCTGAAACTGGGCAACCGTCTGCTGGTGCTGCCGGTGCCCGATGAACCTCCGGCAGGAAAGCCCCGCACCAAGCCTCCGGCAGAGCATGACCGCTAAAAGTACCCTGCTGCATGGGAGGTGATGGCAGTGCAGGAAGAAATCGAACAGAAATCATTCAACATTATGATCTCCACCACGAAGCTGTCTGCCCGGACTGTCCTCCGGGCGGTAAAGGCGGCGTTTCGGCTGTACCAATCCAAGGCATCCCAAGGCAAGCAGAGCGTCCGTACCCTGTTGCGGCAAAACCGGGGCGTGTCCAGCGTGGAGATCAGCAAGACCGGCATCCGTGGGCTGGAACGCTATGCCAAAAAGTACGGCATCGACTATGCCATCCGCAAGGACACCTCCGAGGTGCCGCCCCGGTATCTGGTCTTTTTCAAAGCCCCGGACGCAGAAGCATTCAACTCGGCGTTCAAGGAGTATTCGGCATCCCTGCTGAACAAGGACAAACGCCCCTCGGT
>OBAA01000641.1_pt1 | contig 30437 bp, 23 predicted proteins | sample 1475961 | NCBI WGS metagenome assembly OBAA01 (sample SAMEA2579960, study PRJEB22360) | human gut metagenome | biome: human gut; feature: human-associated habitat; material: faeces | place: Denmark | collected 2008/2010 | reverse complement strand
TATTCAATTCCTCAATATCCATAATTTCCCAATTGTTATTGACAAACAATTGCAAGTATTGTTCCGCACCCAGATTGACTTTATAAGTACGGCTATTGACTGTAGTGGGAATATATCGGAACGAGAATTCCAACTCCCCTTGGTTGATGGGGAATTGTACATGAGTAAGGTATCCCTCCTTATCGTACAGGCCGAATAAGATGAAGTCCCAACGCCACCACCAGCCTGCACCATCTTCAACAGTACCATCGCCCGCTCGTCGCGGATTAGGCTGTATGGTAAACGCCTGCACCCTTTCACTGAACGGTATCGTATTCGTCCTGTCTAAGTGCGGAATCAAACCGCCGGCATTGTATTGAATCATACTGATATCGTTAGTGTCAAAAAGTTTGCCTTCTATCTTATCCACGGAAAACATGACATACACCGTCTGCGGTTCAAGAGGGAGTTCGTCACCATCGGGATTTCTAATCGGGAAAAAAAGACCTCTCTCCAACACATTTCCGTATGCATCGACAAATTTGATAATTCCCGGATCTATCGTATATTGCGTCACTTCAATATTATGAGTCAAGCGTCCTGCCGTCAACGTAACAGTAGCCTTACGCTCAACACCTATATTATCATTATTAAAATAAGGAATCTTCAATTTGAGTTGGGTATCATCGTTTGCAACGCCCGATGCCGTATTGACTCCACCTTCAAATTTGAGCCAGTCGCTTCCTGCGGTAACAGTGGCTTTCCAACCACCGGGACTATCAGTAAAAACGTCTATGGCATAGCTATTATTCTGGTATTGAGTTACAGCGACCTCCGATTCACCCACTCCGAGCATATATTGCCCATTGTAGACAACATCTTTGACCTTATCACGGTCATAGTGTATCAACCGGAATTTAAGGTTGGACATGACTGTATAAGACGCCAACGCCTCGCTAAAACTTTTATAACCGGTTCCCAACGCCTTAGTAATGGTTATAATGTATTTATGGTTTCGCTTCAAAGGCAAATATTCCACCTGCTCACCTGTATTTCCGTTTTTGGTGAAATCCACCCGGTAAAATGTCGATTCACCAGTACCGATTCTTCCTTTCACAATCAGGCAAGTAGCATCTTTACGGCTTGCTTCTCCGTCTTGTCCCGCACCACCGGCATCCTCTGCCGCCAAAGATTCAAATGTATAAATCTCCCCATCGTAGGGTGTGTTACCATTTACGGAATAAAGGATTGCATCCCCTTCCTCCGTCATTTTACCACTGCCCGCGGGGAGAACCGGAGTATCCGGAATCGGTTCGGTAACCTGTCCGTTCGTGTCCCATGCCGGAGCAATGTATCCGGTGGTATTGTAATTGGCCAAATAAACCTCTTCGACCGTAAAATTCGAAGTGACACTGTTATTACGGATATCGATACGCGCCAGCATACGTTTCATATTTATGCCGGTTATCGGATTCATCGAAGGAGTGATTTTGCTTAATACCTTCTCCCCATACATCGGAATCCGCGTATACCCTCCAGTTGTCGAGCCGTCTGCCAGCCATTTGCCGGTCTGGGCATGGATCATCTTTTCCATTGCCTCAACCTTGGTGGTCACTCCCTTCCTGAAACCCGACACAATATCATCAAATTCCTTATTCGCGACGACCACAATACAGGTAGATGCGGTAGTGGGAGAAAGCACGGCAGAGAAACTCACAGTGGAATTGTCAGCCAAGTCCTGAGTGACTCCAGTTGCACTGGCACATTCCAAGTATACCGCCGGTGTTTTTGACATATCAAAAACAAGAATATCCACCGTTTCTATTTCGTCCTCTTTCTTTGCTGTTCCCGTTCCGGTCATCGTACGCGAAGATACAGACGGGAGGTTCACATCGGGAACCGTTAATGTAAACCGGATAGCATTTCCTGACGGAGAAGGTGTCGGCCCTAATTCCTCCTGTACACATCCGGTAAGCCATACCGTCGCCAGCAGAACAGACAAAAGATAGCACTTTCTTATGATTGAAATCCCATATTGCATATTTCTATTTCCTTTCCTTAAACTTTGATATTGCATATTCGTCATTATGGTGCGGTCAATGTCACCGTTATTGGCAGATTATCACCATTCGTATTGGTTATTGTGAGTGTAGCCGTATCGCCGGACACAGCATCGGCTCTGAAGTAGAAGTAAACCGCATCACCGCTCACGCCACTTGTTTCGAGCATTGTCTCACTGTTAAGCAGAATTTTATCCGGATCCTGTATTTGGGTTATCTTCCACTCCCACGTTCCCGGATTACCCGAAGTAAAGACAAGCTTGCGACGTCGCATATTTCCGGTTCCATTATCGCTGCTGTCCAATTCTACGTTCGAGGTCAGCCACTCTCCGTCTTCTCTCCACTGACTCAACAGTACATGGTGCCGCAGATTACCGGCATTGATATAAAAGCCTGTTTCCCGCTTAATTCCGGTTCCTGAATTAAATCCGGGCATCACAACCTGGATATTATACGTATACACTCCTTCCGAAAGGGATGTTTGGGTCATATTAACCGTTGGCCACGTATCCATGGTACTTTTGTTTAATGACGCACCCGGCAAATATCCTGTATCCGGATTGGCATCATAATTTGTTTTCGCTTCTATATTGACAGTGACACCATCACCAGCCGTCTGTACCTTGGTCTGCGATAATTTGAGATAATACTGTTTGTCGAAAATCACATTCACCGGGCTTTCCGTCCATTCAAGCGGGGTGGCTGAAAGCTGATAGGTTTCGTTGGATATCGTAAGATTGTAGTTGATGTACTCGCCCGACTCCCACGAATGCGGGTTCTTGGCGATAATATCACCGAACAGGAATTCCCGATCGCCAAAGTTGGTGGTAACAACGATTTTGGCGGTTGCGGAGAAAGCGTCGGTCGGCAACATAAGGAATGTATCACCTATCAAGGTGGCATCTTCGGTCACCGTTTTGTTGCCGGTGGGAACAGAAGTGACCTTTCCGGTGGCAATATCGCTCCAGACAAACTTCGGTTTGCCGTTTTTCGTCGTAGCAGTTGGAATTTCAACCATGGCAAGTTTACCGCTTTTTCCCACATTCCAGAATTCGATTTTCTCAATAGTCACCTCATCCGGTACAGGAGCTACTTTCTTGAATGTAAAGGTAACCTTGGTCAATGTGTGGTAGAAGTGTATATTCACACCTTCAACCCATACAGGACCCGATATGGCCGCCAATACATCGACATGATTGGCGGCGGATGCATTCGCCGCATAATTCAATACCATTTCTCCGGGATCAGCGAAACTCGCAGCAGGCGCATCCGCATCACTGTACGGATACCAGGAGAAGAACTTCATGCTCGCATTCAGCAATCCGGGCCAATATTGCAGCGGCGAGATGGTAGCTGTCAGGTCGGTGTTAACCGTAGCACTTGCATTGAAATAGGCTTGGGGAACGGAAGCATTGGGAGTCAATGAGCCGTAAAGACCGAAAGTCTCTTCTTTCAGATCGGTATTCGAAGAGATCACCGCACCACGAGTGTAGACATAGCCACCTTCTCCGATACGTTGCACAACAATCAATTCCTTATCGCACGCCATCTCTTCTCTGACACACGAAAAGAGTACGGCCGAAAGGACAGCCATTACCATAATCATCCTGATATTATTTATAGTCTTTATCATCTTACTTCTTTTCCGAAATTAAAAACAATCAGAGGAAGATATTACAAGTCCATATCCAGATCAATGTCTTGCCTTTCACCCCAATCTTCCACGCTTATCGTCAGTATTTGAATGCCTATTTTTCCTACGCGTGCCGTTATCTGATACACGTTGTTCCGACGAATCTCCGTAAAAGGTTGCGCCGTCGGACTGCCAGTGCCATCAACCTTCGTTACGGTCTCAATTACTTTCCCGGTTATTCCGGTGACGTCCGAAGGCCCTTTCGGGACATTAGCCATACTGATAACCAGCCGGTCGGAATAATCCGACTTGAATATGCGCTCGGCTGTGTAGAACGAGCATAGCAACTTCCGGTTTTCAGCTCCGGAAGCCGATGAATATGCCCAGGTTTCCGTAGTCGTAGCCGTCCAGCTATGCGTTAACAAATTGCTTTCCGACACGTCTTCTTTCACTTTTCCGTAGTTTTTTGAAGAGTCGGCGTTATCACGCGTGCCGTTGTCCACGTTTCCCATCACGAAATAGCTATCGTGGGAGAAATTATGTAAGGTGACACTGGTACTTCCGGCAGTATATCCGGTCACCGCCCCGCCGTCTATAGCTTCGATAAAGACATCTACCCGGGCTACGGCACGTTCGATCACCATTTGCACTGTTTTGGTTTCATCGGGTGCTATGGATATATCCCGAATCACTCCTGTCATAGGCATTCCGGTCGCCGAAATAATCTGCCCGTCACTATTCAGTATGCTGGAGATGTCGTAAATCATCTCTTGCAATGTCAAAAGATTAGCTATGCCGTCAAGTTGGCTTGTGAGACTCTGCGGTTCGTTGGCAATAACTACGACCAGGATATCATTGCTGGAAGTCACTTCGAGAAGTTGCGCATCTATATCAGTAGCTGTCTCCGGAGTGCTCAACAGGATGTGTTCATTCACATCCAGCCTCACGCCACCGGGCGTACTGCCGAATACGATAAACCGCATGGAGTTTATCTTCTCCTGTTGTTCCACATCCCCATTGTTCACCAAGCCGATGCTAAGTTGCGCCCGGGTAGTATGGGCAGGCAACTCATAAGCCACATCAGCTTCTCTACTGCATGAGAACAAAAAGATGACGGATACCAGACAAATGATATGTAATAGCTTCTTTCTCATTCTTAAACTTCCATCCCGTGGAGCCAATAAATCCAGGTTCCCACGACAATACCAATCTGAAGGAATCCTCCTCCGGTTTTTTCAACGACTGTAAATATCAGGTTCCATTCACTCTGCCTGTCAAGATACTCCTGAAAGGGAAGTTCCGTTCCGTCGTAACGGGAAACCGGCCGGGCAATGCTCAATAGTGTCATCAGATTGTAGCTCCAGACTTCGGCTTCGGTATTCGCATCCCTTATAATAAATTTATAATCCCATCCGCTCCTGTTGAGCAAACGCATCGTGTTCAGGCGTGCGGACATAACCACGTCGGATATTTCGCCCGGACCTGTATAATAAGGTATATAAGTAACGGGACCTTGTTCTGCGGGTTCGTTTTTCCAGGAATAAACCGCATTTTCCGGTGCCTGAATTTCAAACGTATATTGTGTGCCATCCACTTTATTTTCCTCATATCCCATCAACGCGAGATTAAACCGATTGGTGTCGCGTATCAGGTTCACCGGATAAATTTTATGGTCGGTATTGGACGGCAGGTGGTCCACTTTCACAACTTCTCCGAAGTAAAGATGCTGAAATTCGAAATTAACAACATCCGTCTCCCGCTTCAGGGATACAATGACCTGTTGGAGAGTGGTTGTTCCCGGCACAAGTTCATTACCTGCATTGTCCGAAAGCCGGAACCTGTCAGACAGACTTCCGACGGTCAGTACTTTATAACTTCCGAAATCAAGCTCGTCGGTCAGCGACATCCGGTTTCCACCAACCAGCGCAGCACCCCCGGCACTTTTGGTGAAGAGCAATTTATCATCGCTGTCGAACACAAGTACATCCACCGATTTAACCTGCGGATTAAATGCATCCGCATATTCCATATTGTAGTCGAATACAAATTCCAACCAAAGTTCGCACCGTGGTAAGTCTTCGCGTATACTGTCGCACGAAGCCATATATAGCATCGAAGCAACGATAAGGAATAGCGATTTAGTTTTTCCGAACATATCTTTTTCTTTTAGGAGGCAACCCTATCGGTTTGCCGTTTTATATTGTCAGAGTTCTCAATTTAGTGACCTCCGGTTATTTCCTCTTTTGGGGGCGCGTTTTGCATTTCATTGCATCTCGGATGCGCCGACATATTTCAGTGCTGTTTTTGGGAAGCCTGTCACCGGCTTGTTTTTACTTTTTTCGCGGTCTGTTCCGCACGAAATGTCTAATTTAAAAAAAGTACAGGGCAGGCAGTCCGCACTGCCCTGTTTTCTTTGAAAGTAAAGAGTTTATTTAGATTTCGAAATTTGTAGTCCAGTATATCCACGGAGCAACTTTAATCTCAAAGTGGAGATAAGCACCTTTCTTATCGATATCTTCTTCTTCATCCGGATCTTCGGGGCCACCACCAGGATACCACGGTGTACCGTTACCATTCACCTTTGTCAACGTAAGCGTATAATAGTTATTACGTACTACACCGTATTTTCCATACTCCATGTAAGAGTTGGCTGCATTGTCATGACGAATCTCATAGTAGTAATAGTTGAGACTCTTTGGATACCAATAGATACAACCTTCTTCTTTGCTCAATTCACCGCCATTCTTAATGTTGTTGGCGTCAATAATAGCCTGCGTAAGAAGAGCAAAACTACCCGGATCATTGGTGGTAAGTTCAGGTTTTATTTGACTATAGAACAGTTCGCATGCCGAAACCAAGAGCTTTTCCTCCGCGGTCATAGCTTCTGAATTTGCTTGTTTAACTTTAGCAGGTGTATAAGCAGCCAGCAATTCGGTAAAACTCTTGAAGTTTCTAGAGTTAGTTCCGTTAGGAAGACGATACCAGTCATCTCCTAAAGTAAATTCACCGGCCTTCCAAGGTGCATACTGTCCCTTAAGTACCAGACGCGTAGCCGCACCGAACTTCTGATATCCTGCGGCCATCGTATTCTCGATACAGTATTTGTAATTATCACCCGCAGTCGCACTTTCAGTAACCCATTCTACCTTAGGTTCGCGAGTAGTAGCATCGAGTGTATTCTTAACAATGCCTGTAAGATATTCAGTTCCACCTGCAGCCGTAAAGTTCGGGTCGACTGTATAGAAGTTACTTTTGTAGAATCCGGTAGTATGAGACGACTCTGTGGTAGTCTTCTTTGCAAAAGGAAAGAACCTAGAGTTGTAGTAGTCTATAGTCCAATTTCCAAAATCAAACTGTCCAAGACTTTCATTTGTTACATCTGCAAAAGGTCCTACTTCTAATGAACCGCCAATCATAACCTCCAATTTTGCAGCAAGGCGTTCTATCTCAAGAGTAGCCGGATTACTTTTCGCCGCATTCTGAGCTTGCGCTTCCGATTTATAGTCGCTGACTAAAACAATCTTGTCCGATACATCAAGCAGACATTCATCTTCCCACGCATGATTGTCTGGATTTGCATCGGAATCATCGTAAAATCCGACATTAATCATTGCACAACCATTGGAATGCACGACTTCCTCTACCAGATAAGCATTGTTGGGCTTAGTATTGTTTTCAGGCACTGTAATCATTGCATTGATGGCAGTATAGTTTGTACCATCTGCAATAGCATCCAGACGACTCTTTAATATGAAACCCGGATTGGCAACAACAAGCAGATACTTAGTATCCGTACCCACCTTAATCGGAGTATTCGGAGTTGTAACTCCACTATTTGTCCCGAAAGAACTTGCTCCCAACACCGTGGCATACTTAGTTGCATCTTCATCTTTAGTCACCACCTTACTCGCATTGAACGTAATCACATAAAGTTCATTAATCTTACTTTCCGCAGGCAAAGCCGTCTGTTCGCCAGAAGCACGTGAACCTAGCACTTTTGGATTAGTCAGACTTATTGATACGTAAGCTACATCATAACCTGATGATCCCCCCTCAACCCCGGAATTTTCCTCCAGGTTCTCATTTGAACAACTTGCCAATGCCGCAACGGCCAGCAATGAAACTAAAATTGATTTAATCTTTAGCATAATACAAAAAAAAATTAAAATTAATACATATATAATTTCCCACTTAATCAGTAAGCTTTACTTACTATTCTTTCTCATTTTCGGCAGCATTAGCCTTCTTCCTGGCTAATTCTTCCAGATTGCTCCTAGCCGCATCCAGACCTGACTGCTCTGCAATCTTCAAATACTTCTTCGACAATTCATAATCTCCCTTCATTAACATTAATATTCCCATAGCATTATTATATTCCGGCAAATTCTTATTCGAATTCACCATGCCCAGATAACGTTCGGCCGAAACCAGGTCATTGCGTGATAAAGCAGCGGTAGCAGCATTCATATTTGCAATTTCACTCTGCGGATACATCCGTACAGCCGTTTCGAACACATCAATAAATTCTTGCGAGCCTGTCGGATAGGTATTAGCTACCAGAAACATTTCATTCAAGCTCAAATTCTGCGGACGCGTCTTGATAATCTCTTTTGCTTCCTCCACACTAAAATCCCTCACTTCGTAATTCACTTTGCAGATAGCCACACGCAAACTTGGGAAAATATACTTCAACAAGTATCCGTAAGGCGTCCCTCCGTGAAGTTGCATCAGTTTTGTTTCTCTTCCTTTTTCAATAGGTATGTTCCTGATAATATCCAGCACTTCGTCTTTATATTCCAATTCGATTGTTTCAAGCGCCTTCTCCAGTCCGTCCCAGTTTTCACCTCCAAAGACAATGTAGTATTGGTTTCTCGGAAAATCGTATCTGTATGCCAGATAATCCCGGAGCGCCATGGCACGTCCTTCAGACAGACGTTTGTTCGCTGCCAATGTTCCTTCCGGAGACGCATAACCGATAATATCCAGACGGTTCACTTTCACATTCGGATCGGACTTCAGCTCATCGATCATCTTGCGGATTTTAGCCAGTTCCTGAGGGTTATTCATGTATTCGGGACGAATATTGACTTTATTCACCTCGAAATCCAGAAAACATTCTACTTGAATATCCCGTTGTTTGATTTCTTCCGCTTTCGGTTGCAGATAAGCAAACTGAGGAACCACTACATAAGGCGTCCATACACGTTCCAACGTCACTTTGCCAAATTCCTCGATGTTCATTAATGCCGTTTCACCGCAACCACATTCGTCACGCTGCATGTCCAGACGCGCATCCTTCATCCATGATTCGAACGGAACCAGATATTGATACCGAATCGTATCATTTCTTAGTTTTCCGGCTTTTTCCACTATATACGGCTTCTCATAGCTTCTCTTCTCCTTGGCGCTCATCAACGCAAGCCCACGCTCATACGCCAAATACTCGTCACGACCTTTAATAGAAACTTTCGGAAGATTCAGAGTGCGTCCGGAAGTCACCAGCCGCGGAATTAAATCCATTCCCCGGGCAGATTTCACTTTCACATTATTCAAAACAAAATCTATATCGACATGAATAAAATCACCTTTCTGTTCCAACCGCACCGGATTCACGGTAATGCCACCTTCGTAAGAGCGGGATTGAGCCATAGCTGTGTTTATATTCAGGCTGCAAACCACCAACATACACACAAGGAAACCTATATTTCTTATTATCATACTCCTTATTATTTAATTACATAAATAAGTGACACACTTGCTTTGGTAGGTCCGAAATAATTTTTGCTGCTTTCCTTCAATCTCGTACCACAGGTAGCGCAAGGATACTTGTCATATACAATGTGCGCATATCCCACTCCGACAGACGTTTCTATACTCCAGCGTTTTTTCAGAATCCACGAATATCCTACGGAAAAGCCACCGCCATAAAGATATCCCTGATAACGCGTATGCTGCATATTGTCACTGATAAAAGACCAGTCGGGCCACCCTCCTACATTGAAATCGGCATAATGTCCGTGCATTCCGATAAACATACGGCGAAAACTCTCACAAAACCAGTAACGAACTTCGGGTTGTATCCCCCAATGACGGAGGCGTTTGCCGTCGGAAAGTTTCCACGGATTATAATTGACCGGAATGTCCAGCGTCCATTTACGCACCAGTCCGATCTCCAACCCCAAATTCATGGTAGTGGTAGCGTCATACAGCAGATTGCTTTTCAACGCAACCTTCTGGGCATAACCCTCGGAAATAGCACATCCGAGCATGAATAATATGAGTATAGCAACTTTCTTCATTTATATCACATTTACTGTTATTTATTGCCCCAATTGAGTAACATCTATTTTTATGCGTTGCACATTACTGATGCCCGTTTTAACGGAAGACGCCATTGTTGTGAGATGTACGATTCCGTTTCTGGAATCCGCCTCTATATTGGGCAATACCTTAATATATATCTTACCGTCTTCAACGATAATGCGTTCTTCTCCTGTATGTTCCTCCGGCATTACGGAAGAATACAGACGGATCCAATTTTTAGCACTTTCATCCACTTCGCCCGTAAGGCAGAAATAATTGATTTCATATACCTCCGAATTTGAATTTTCAGTAGGCATGAGCTGAAGCGTACTTCCCGCAGCAGGAACAACTTTCCTTTGTCTAATATGAACTTCTTTTTCCAAATTTCCTGTTTTTAATGTTAGATACACATCATCCTGTCACCTGTTTCTCTTTGTCCTTCTTCATACTACATCAACCAGTCAGCCCCCATCTGTTACCGATGTTATTACCAGACCAAGTCCCTTGATGTGCAGACAGGTATTGTTCTGAATGCCGGACTCATACATAATATAATTCATGGAGATTGATTCTTGAGTGTCACTATAAGAGAGAGAGCCAAGCCAAGGATTGCTCAACGGCATAATCAACAACTTGGCATATATATCCGCACAAGTTGTCACTTTCGGTGTTAATTGAAAGAGAGTGCCGGTCACATTCGACCCCTGCACACACACCACAGATAATAAAAAAATCAAATATAAAAAACTGATTGTAAGTTTTGTTATTTCTCTCATTAATTCTCTAATATACTTTCCTCTACTTCTTATATATTTCTCTTTTTGCTTTTCTCTCAGGACAATATTTTTGTCCAAATCTCATATTGCAAATTTCGGAATATTAAAGGAGATACAAAATTGTATTCATTTCTGTTACAGAGAATCAATTTAGAATAAAGGGACTAATTATGTAGGTAGCGAACAACAAGGTTACGAAATTCACAACAAAAATATTCAATATCCTCATTTCTTTCGATATGCGAACATTTTAAAATTCCCAAGTTTCTTTCATAAAAACTTGGACAATAGAGGGAAGTTATAGTTTTCCGTGTCATTTAGACACAACTTAGGCACAAATTAGACAAAAGAACTAACTATTTTATACAACAAAATAAGCTAATAACTTGTATAATTTGTGCCTAAATGACAAAATACTCAATTTCTGTATATATAACTATCAGATTATAAGGTTTTACGCTCAGTTTCCGTAGGTGCCACCTCATCAGGAATACTGAATTCGCGATTAGCAAACAGATCAGCAAGTCCTGAAATTTGTTTCAGACGTAACAATTCATCACGATCCATACCAATATTTTTCATTATCCATTGATCGGACATACCTGCCTTATCAAGCTCCGCAACAATGTTGCACATCAATTCAATGTTATGCATTCCACGCGCACGGTTGTGCCGGATTGTTGAACTCATACGGTTAGACAAGTCTTTGTCTATCACCACAATCGGCAACAAACCGTTTTCACGCTTATAGATTCGTTGGGAAGTCTTCAATACCGTATAGCGATGGTAACCATCCACCAGGATATAACGGTCTTCATCTTTATTGTAGTAACATACACATGGCATCGTAAAGCCATCTTCCCAAATAGAAAGTTCCAGCAACTTCATTTCAGGCGGTGCAACGACATTCGGATTATAATCGTTCGCATATACTTTTTCTACGGGCACCGCTTTTACCTCGTAAACAGGGCTTTTATCTACACTCATGATACTATGATTCTATATTGTTCCATAATTTGACTTCTCTTACTCATCTCCTCCTTTGTAGGTGAGAATCCCATATATTTGCAGGCATGGTCATTCTTAAGAATACAAACGCACATTCGCTTATACGTGGGTATTTCTTTGAATTCCGGAATGTCGATATCATCCTGATATTCCATACGTACCGGTTTTTTCAACGTTTTGTAGTTACTGTTGTCCATAACGATAATTGGTACTTTCGCATCAATCAGCTTTTGGATGGTGGCATCACTCAGGCATCCGCCTTTTGTCCGCCAGAAATTCACGCTCACTGAAAGTTTCCGTAGATAATTCTTCCTCGCCCGCTCCGGCAGAGTAGACAACAAAAAATACATAAACTCGCGCCATGTATATCCTTCGGGAAGTTTCACCGATTGCCATCCCATTGCATGAGTACCACCATACATACCGGTAAAGTTCACACCGTTCACCCTTCCCACCATTTTACCCCAGGTATTAGGATCAAGCACCCGGTAAAGCTGCAAACTCTCTTGTGCCTCATTAATAAAGGGACTTGCTACACGCTGACGCTCCAGATTGACTCCGGCACGATAATAAAGATCGTATAAAACATTATAATCCCACTGGAATTTTCCATTGGCAGTCCATACATCCGTTGTTTTCCAGTCATAAATAGGGTAGGCATTATAAATATCGTTCCCTACTTTTGAAGTCCATTTATATTTATGATACATCTGGAATTTACGGCTCATATAGATACATCTCCACCGATTGAAACTTTCCTGTGTACGAATCCCGATCAGACAACAAGTGCGCACTGCATCATTTTTATTATGTATCCATTGCGCAAAACGCATCTGAAATTCATAATCCCACATGGTTGTATTATAAAAAGGAAAATCTTCTTTGGTCATTGCCTTTTTCGGCATGGAACGAACCCATATATTCTTTTTGCTGTCTTCCCACGGACGCCAAAAAGATTGATACATCGAGGTGCAGGTAGCCACACGGAAAGGGATGCATACCCGGTATACATCCAAAATATCCTTATTGGCCTCCAGCATCCGGTCTACATAGTCAATGGTCATTTTATACTGGATCTCATAATCCATGTGAAAAACTCCCAAACGTACCTTCAGGTTATTCTTCCGGATATAATCGATACACATATTCAGCAGTACCCCGCTGTCTTTACCTCCGGAGAATGACACATATATATTATCAAATTCATTAAATATAACTTTCAGTCGTTCTTGTGCTAATTCATATACATTCTTTGTGCCTGCTATTTTCTTTTTCGTCATAAGTTATCTATACATTTTTACATACCGTGTCCATTTCTTGTCCATCGATACAAATTCAAACTTTTCAAATGTTTCTTTATCTTGTACCAGTGTGACCGAATTGAGCAACCAACTCTCGGGCCTAAATTCCGCAACGATAGCGGGCAACAGATGTGACAGGATTTCCTCCCGTACGGTGCCTTCTGCCTTCACATAATAATTATTGATTACAGCTTTCTTCCGGCTTTTCTGTTCCACGGGGACGAAGCCCACCACTTCTTTATCTTCAATCGCAATGAACCACACATACTCTTCGCCCGTCTTGAAAGGGTAATTATTGTTTGCGCGTATCACTTCGGGATCCATCACCATCGGCGCTAAAAGCCGATATAAGTGTTTGTCTTTTCCTTTTAATCGTATTATCTGTATCATATCATTCAAAAATGGACACACAAAAATAAGGAAAAAATATCAAATTCGTCATTTCTGTTCCTAAAACATTTGTTTTTCACACTATTATCTCTATATTTCGATATTTTTGAAATCACCCATACGCCATTCCTCTTTCACGTTTAAAGTAAGTCAGTATAGTTGCAAAGCTTAAATATTCCCGTCCAGGAGTATGCAACCGACTTTTAAACTGATAGTAGGCAAAGATGACTTCGCATGCCAATTTATATTTGAAATGCAGCTTTAAACGGTGCTGCAAAAACTCAAACACCCGGCAGAGATATGCAAACACCTCCTCCACCCTAGCATTTGGAATCACTCGTGGAGCACGATTTACATCCGCTATATGCTCCATCTCATTAAGCACATATTCCAGTTGCTCAATTTCCTCACCGGTGTTTTGCATTGTACACTTCATTTGTTCTATTTTCTCTCCCTGATGGATGTACTGTTTTCGCTTTCGTTGTAAACGATCTTTTATTATTTCTATTCCTTTCAACATTATAAAATTTAGTTATATATAAATGGTTTGATATTACTGATTATTAATCGACAAAACTGCCATATAAAATCTAATTTCGAATGCAAATATAGAAAAGATTGTTTAAATAATTAGATTTTTATTTAAAAATATTCATACTTATTTTACATTTAAATTACCAGCATCAGAAAAACGTTTTTTTCATCCAATGAAACGAGTCATAATTTTGCGGCGTACTAAAATATTTTAAACAATGGATAATCAATCTTTTGACTGGCTGCTTCACGGTTGCCACGTACTATCCGAGATGGCAGTGGCTTATTTTCCCAACTATCAGGATAACTGATACAGACGATACGCTGGCAAATGCCCATACCCTCCTCGACCGATTGGAAAATGAATGTGGTACTGCCGAACATCTCTGTTCCACGTCACAACTCATAGAGGACACTATAAGTTGATAGAGACCCGCATGGCCAGCAACAAGAACAGTGCTACAGGACTGACTACTGGATTTGCCGACCTTGACCGGGTGACATGCGGCTGGCAACCCGGTGAGGAGATCGTTATTGCCGCCCGTCCTGCGGTAGGTAAAACAGCATTTACACTGCATCTGGTACGTACTGCAGCTTCTGCCGGTTATCATATCGCTGTGTATATTTTCACATATACAATATTTTTCTTGATGAATAACTGACTATTACCATACATTACCGATGGCAGTATGGATTTAGAAGAACACACATTTGCAAGTCATCAAGAAAATCTTGAACCTGCAAGACAAGAAAGGAAGCGAAAATATGATTTGCATAAAATTTAAATAGTCTCTAACCAATAAGTCATCTTTATACAATGACGAGTTGTTTGACAAACTTCGTAGTTAGCAATACCGGAGCAACATTCACAATTACCTATGAATCAATTATTTACAACAACTCATTCATTTAAACAAAAATTGCCTGCTAAAAATTTAGACAAAATTTGGTCAAATATTCCTTTTTATTAATTAAAAAGGCTACAGTTTCACAAACTACTATTGGAATTCGGTCTCTTTTCCATATATTTGCGCCCGCATTTTTGATTTTCGAATGAACCTCCTTATTCAATTTACCAAAACTAGATAAAACGAATGGAAAAAATAAACGCAGTAATTACAGGAGTCGGAGGATATGTACCCGATTACATCTTGACCAATGATGAGATTTCCAAAATGGTAGATACTACCGACGAATGGATTATGGGGCGTATTGGTATTAAGGAAAGACGTATTTTGAAAGAGGAAGGACTGGGAACTTCTTACATAGCTCGTAAAGCTGTCAAACAGTTAATAAAACGCACCCGAACAAATCCGGATGATATTGATCTGATAATTGTAGCTACAACAACCCCTGACTACCGCTTTCCTTCCACGGCTTCTATTTTATGTGAAAGACTGGGACTGAAAAGAGCTTTTGCTTTTGACATGCAAGCTGTTTGCAGCGGTTTTTTATATGCACTGGAGACTGGAGCCAATTTTATCCGTTCTGGAAATTACAAGAAAGTGGTAGTTGTAGGCGCTGAAAAGATGTCGTCAATAATAAATTATGCCGACCGGGCAACTTGTCCGATTTTCGGTGATGGCGGAGCAGCTGTCATGCTTGAACCTACTACTGAAGATTTTGGCATTATGGATGCTGTGTTAAGAACAGATGGTAAAGGATTGCCTTTTTTGCACATTAAAGCGGGTGGCTCTATATGTACTCCTTCTTATTATACATTGGATAATCAAATGCATTATATCTATCAGGAAGGACGTACTGTATTCAAATATGCAGTATCCAACATGGCTGATGCCTGTGAATCTATCATTGCAAGAAACCATCTAAGCAAAGAAAACATCGACTGGGTAATTCCTCATCAGGCTAATCAACGTATTATCACCGCCGTAACACAACGTTTGGAAGTTCCTGTCGAAAAGGTCATGGTCAACATCGAACGATACGGTAACACTAGTGCCGGCACTCTCCCACTCTGCCTCTGGGATTTTGAAGATAAATTCAAAAAAGGAGATAACCTAATTCTTACTGCATTTGGAGCAGGATTTGCATGGGGAGCCATCTATGTGAAATGGGGATATGATGGAAAAAAGAGATAGCGATTATTCGCTATCTTCAAAATAAAAAATCCTCTGATTTTCAGTAAATCAGAGGATTTTTTATTTCCTAATGCGGTGCGTACGGGACTCGAACTCACCGGTTAATCTTCTAATTTTCAAGTACTTACAAATATGCTTTTGTAATAACCCTAAATCGGCAACTGTTCAATATTATCGCTTTGCCTAAATATTTTTTAGGTAGGCAGCACAAAATTAATCATTTTTCCTTAATATACAAACTTGTGAAGTTCTTTTTTCTTTTTAGATTATAAAACAGAAATTGGTTGTATATTAGTCGTTTTCGGCTGTAATAAGTTATCAAAGTATACTCTCAATTACCTTTTGTCAAATGTTAATAATTGTAATACTATTGTTTATTCCTAACGTACAAGCATACATGGACCAATTGTTATTTGAGCTTGTTTCAAGTACAAAGACATATAGCCCCATCTATTATATATCAGCTTTTTTATACTAGCATATATTTTCTGACACAAGTATAAGTATTATTGAAGGCATCAAGCTATACATAGCAAAAACTTTGTTTCTGGAGAGACCATCCGAATATAATCTGAATATGACTGAAAAATCTAAGTGTCCTTTATATTTAGGGATTTCTCACTTTGCTCGGAATGATAGATAATATAAAATACTTTTTTGTTTTTTTGTAATAACCGCTTGTTATTGCAATCTTCATATCATTTTAAAATGCTCTAGTAGTTGCAAAAGCAAATCTTTATGAAATTTATAGTATGCACGTTGAGATGCTTTTCCGTCTAAGCGATGGCCAATTACCATTTTGGCAACATTATCTAAAAATTGTTGTTTAACACCAAGATCTTTTAGATATTCCTTAAAGCTGTCCGTATTAGTAGTAAAGTTTATATACATATCTTGCATCTTTATTTTTTCATCTTGATAAAAAGGTAATAATTTCAATACTTCTTTATAACCTTTATCTAATGTCACTGGATTACAGATGATATCAACATTGAAACTGTTTTCATCTTGCTCATTCTTGATATTGAAATCTCCTTTGAATATAACATGTGTATCGTCAAAAGAATAAGGGTTCTCCAATCCAACAGTTGGATTGATAGGGTCATAATCTCCTTTATTAGTTATATCATTACAAACAGTACAAACCGGAACCATGTTTCTAAAAGAAATGGCTAAAAATGGATATAAACTTTTAGGCAAGAAATGATCAATAGGTGGTTTTGAATCTCTCCGCCCTGTAACTTGAGCCACATTAATGTGCTGTCTTCCACAATACGGACATATTTTCAAATTGAGTTCTTGTATAAACCGTAGTTTATCAATCTGATCTTCATACATCTGATCTATAAATAGCCAATGCAGAATTTCATTAAAATGGTCAATAAGAACACGATTCTCTGCATCAAAACCATCTTTCTGATACTCCCCTAGTGTATATTTCTCCTTAGTCGCTCTATGCTGCCATCTCAAATTTGGAATCCAAATATTAACGTCTTCAATTACTTTTAATAAATCATCCCATGAGCCACAAAGTAATTTTCTTAAATTATTCTCCTGAGAATATTTCTTAAGAAACAAATAAGTCGGACTCCCTTTCTTCACTTTATATGTTATATCTATTTTTCCTTTACGGCCTAATTCTCCCGGTATAGTAATTGTGCCTTCGAGTAATTCAATCATAAGACGTTTCGTTTCCGTAGCGTATCTATCGAAATGCCCAGTTAGCAATGCGTTAGTTACAGATTCAATCTTGTACATCGTTGTTCGTATATTTTAGATACCGTACCACAAATGGGTCTCCTACCATATCAATTATTTCTTGCTCAGGTTCTATACCTGTTTCATTTTTCTCTTGAATCCATTCTCTTATTGCTTTCGCAGAAATGTCACCAATAGCAGTTTTGTCAAAAAAGAAATTAGAGCGTAACATATCATAATAATTACCTCCAAAAGTTTGTTTCGTTACAGATTGACGCTTACCTTCTTTTAGATATAGAGTATGTTCCGTCAAGACATCTGTTAGGACAAATGGAGAGTGTGTTGCTATTATAATATTTATACTACGAATTTTTCGACGGTCTATTTTTGCCCACCCTAAGCTTTCAATTAGCATTGAAATAAAGCGTCGTTGATAATCTGGGTGATAATAAAGTTCAGCCTCATCAAAAACTAAGTTGACATGATGATAAGGAATACGATAATTATCTTTATCTACACTTTGCAAATTTTTCAAATGATAGAGTACATAACTAACGACACAAAGCATCTGCTTCTCACCACTACTCATTTTTGACAGAGTAAATTGAGATGTATTCATCGTTTCATTCCAACTACTATTCAACTTTTTAGACCGATGAATGCTTTGAAATAATATATCTGTTTCAAAAAATGGGGGATAAAGATGCTTTATAACATCATCATAAGTATTTGGGGCATATTGTTTAATAAAATCTTTTACATCAATAAATCCTTTTAATTGATTATTTCCTTTATTTATAAAATAGAGACATTGGAAAATTTTTAATGTAATATGGTCATTGGGGTGATTTAGAATTTTTTCAATGATTGTTTCAGATATTTTAGTCAGTTTACTATTTTGATATTCAATAAACTTTTCGGATTTACACGCATCTACAAGTGAAGTAAGATCAAGTAATTCAAAATAATCATTATAGGTTAAGCATATTTTTAATGTTTTATATGCCAAGTAGAATAACACTAGGTTATATTCATCAGAATGTGGCGTATACAAAATTCTCAGTTTTTCACCTACATATCTTTCCCATTTCATTTCGAACAAACTAATAATCGATTTGAGAACATCAGCATTCAATAAGGATGTTGATTTAATGAATCGTTCCAATTTCTCGGCTTTATAATCAAAATTTATTTTGTAAGTAAGAGTTTTGGGATAATATCCTATTGGAAATTGCGCATGCTTCGACCTTCCTAATATAGACAATGCAATGATACGTTGTTTAGCCAAGTTATTTTCCCTTTGAATATCAATAATTCCATTTTCACGAAACGGTACCAATGTTACTGGTGCTAAATAACCATCATTTTTGTGAAATACTCCGTCAAGCCATTCCCCATCTATGAATTCGTTAGGTTCAGAACTCTTGTAATCATGCTTGTTAAAAGCATAAATACTATAATTCACTCCTATTGTATAAAAAAAATTGCTTAAAATATCATCAAAGACTTCCGATGAAATAGCAATTGATTTCATCAATCCTTGAAGTACTTCCCTATAAAATGAGATATTCTCTTCATCGCAAGTAATAACATGCAATCTTCCATCACTTTCATAATATAAGTCTGCGTGTACTCCATAAGCATATTGTAACTCATGTTCTACTGGTGTTTGTTTTTCTGAAATTAGTTTAAACGAGAGATTATTTAGGATTCTATACATAATATCAAGTAGCGAACTCTTCCCTGAGCCATTTCTACCAACAATACAACTTACATTGATATTAGGTAGTGTGCGTGTAGTACGATACAGTCGAGTTTTCCTTTCAGACAATGAAGATAGTTTTATATATTTATTTTGTGGTTTGGGATAATCTCCTAAAGGATACCAGCCAGGTTGCAAGGTCCTACTAATCGTTTTATCCATCTGTCGCAAATCCAATCCAATAATCCGTAAATAACGTCTATTGCTATTCTCTATATTTTTCATATTGACTTAATTGGTTATAGAATCATTTGAAAGACAAAAATATAAAATAAAAATATATGATTGTATTTTTAGTCATTTAGTTTTCACAATATACTACCGTAGCTTTACAAAGTTATACAATGGAGAAAGTTTTAAAATCACAAGCATTCGTAAGAGAAGCAAATGAACAAGGAATTAAATATCAGGTAGCAGTTGTTGGATATTTAAGATATCATTTCATTGCAATAACTACTACATCTAAAAACACCCCAAGTCACTTCTAATTACGACATGGGTACAAGAGAGTCCGAATTAATAGATCTGGCAGAGAAAAGATAAAGAAAAGTAATGAGATAAACAGACACGTTAGCAGAGGGTATATCTATATGCCCTTTATAAACCTACTCTATTTGCCCAATAGCTTTAAACTCCGAAAAAGGATACAGATTTTCAACAACATTGCCCAAGCTAGGAATCTGAACTGCAATTAGTATTTGTACAACCAATAATTTCCTACTTTGAATTGTATCAAAAATAATATAATCGTTCTTCTCATATCAGTATTTCATACTACATATTTATGTATAAAATACTCGTTTCTAATAATATTCTTCGAAATATTAAAAAAATAATTCAAATTATTATGATAGTCATAATAATTTTGATACATTTGTACAATTGGTGATACTTTTCACATTTAACCAACTGTATTGCCAAAATGAAAGTTGGAAAAATGTGAATACGAACATGCTCGGATAATCAATTTTTTATAGAATAAATATCCTTTGGATATTTAGCGAAAAATTATTGTTGAATTTAAAAAGAATTATCATGAGAAAATTATTACCATTATTATTCATTTTTTTTATAACTGCATGCAGCCAGAGCCTAGAGAATGAAGGAGTCGACTCCCCTCCTGAGAATTTAATAAATCTTACTCAAGAAGAATATCTTAGTATTGTTTATGAGAACCCTAGTGAACTAGATACGATTGAAGTGAAAAATCTTGTATCAGACTTCCTCAATTCTATAAATGAGAAAGAAAAGTCGATTAATATTTCAACAAGAAGTATCAGTTCTGACTTTTCCCTGAATGTAAACTCCAAATCTTATTATAAAGAAAAAAGTAGCTCACAAACAAGAGCTATTTATGGAGATAAATTAGAATTACCTGTGTATGAGGTCAATGTAACGTCCAGCAAGGGAACTGGAGTAGTTTATGTTTCAGCAGATGAACGTAACGCTGAAGTGATTACATATATTCCACAGGTGGCTAAGGATGAAGAATTATTTATTAAATCAGGAGCAGCCTTTTTAGTTAAATGGGCTAAAGAAAGTTCTTACGAACGACTTATCGAAACTGAAAAAATAAGAAAGGAACTTCATAATGCTACAGTTGCCAAAATCAGCAAACAATTAAGAATTGATGAGTCCCAAGTTACTGTGGATAATATTCTAAACAGAATTTCCGTGGGAGGAACAAGAGCCACCCCAGTAAATCGTCCTTCAACATCGGTTGTTGCAATGGTCGCACCAATAGTAAAAACTGAGTGGTCACAAAATAGCCCCTACAACTTATCATTAGCTAAGCCTAATGCTCCAAGTACTCAAGCTCATGTTTATACAGGATGTGCAGTTACTGCTGCCTGTCAGTTAATGACTGCCATTAAACCCAATTTAACTTTGAATGGAACTGTTATTGATTGGGAGTATCTCACAGAAGACCCTACAATTTATTCCAATGCACCTCAACGTAAACTTGACATGTTGGGCAAGTTGCATTCCTGGGTTTTTAAGCAATTAGATGCAGTAGCCCAATATGATATTTATGGCTATCATAATGGAACCGGAGTGAGCGCATCAAGTCAAATTTGGTTTTATGGCAACTACTTTAATCATAGTGAAAATTATAGCGAATATGATCCTGACGCCCTTTTGCGTTCTTTTAATGCAGGCCGCCCATCACTTATTCGTGACCAGGGACATGCTTGGATTGTAGATGGATATATTATCGCCAATAAGGCCGTTGCAAGTTCAGCTAAGTCAACACGTGCTGTCATTATCCAGTATTACGATATGTTTTGGCATGCAAACTTAGGCTGGGGAGGTTCAGCCAACGGTTATTATAAACTGAAACCAGATGCACATGTTGTTTTTGAAGCCAGCGGTCATAAATTTACTACAGAAGGACTTTCAATTTACCCTGGATTGTATAAAAAGGACATTAGCTATAAATTCTAATATTTAAAAACACTAAAACATAAGAACATGAAAAGTATTACAACTCTAATTCTATCTATTTTCACAGCCATTATTTTTAATGCTTGTACAAATGAAAAAGATATGCAGATAGATAACGGCGGTATTGTGGATGGTAAAATTGCTTTAACACAGGAAGAATTAACAAGTATATCCTTTGATGATCTTTCTGAAGTTCCTGAAAATGAAGTATTATCAATGATAACGGACTTTATCAACCTTAAAAGTCAAAATGCTGATACAAGAAGTACTGCCACACCTCAATTTACTGTTAAGACGAAAAGCTATTTAAAAAAGCAATCAAGTTCAGAATCGACTAGAAGTGCCAACCAAGCATCTGGAGAATCAATTCCTGTATATGATGTCATCGTAGAAAATGATAATATAACATCTTATGCAGTGGTATCGGCAGATAAACGTGCTCCGAATGTGTTGGCTTTTATAGAAAATTTCCCAACCGATGAAAATGAAATCCAAGAGGGTTTGAATAATCCTAACACAAGAGCGATGTTATCTTTGGCAAAAGGACAATTGATTGATGACATTGAAAATGTAGAGCAAATCAAGACGGATTTAAGGGAAAAGACTATAACTAAAATCTGTAAGCAACTTAATATTCCTTTTAGTGAATACTCATTTGAAGATGTTGCTGATAAGCTTAGTGTAAACGGGGAAATTGTAACACGAAACCATATAGGAGTACAAGAGCCACTGGGAAATTTAATTGCAGAGAAAAAGCCCATGTGTAAAATTATCTGGGAGCAAAAAGCACCGTATAATGGGGAATGCCCTTTAAACAGTATTCTGATTCCACTTGGTGAACATAGTTTTGTAGTTGAAGGTAGAGTTCCCGCAGGTTGTGTCACAATTGCGTGTATCCATGCTGAAGCATGTGTAGAACGCCCTAGCATTGGCGGTATACCTATGGACTGGAGTTATTATAAAGAAGCTAAAACGATGGATGAAGGCGTAACTCCAGCATTAAAGCTTGAAAGAGCACAAAAGGCTATAAGGTATATCTATGACCAACTTGGCAGCAGTCCTGTTGGCGCTTATTATAATGGAACATGGTACGTACACGCAACTGGGTCCACTCAAGGAGAGAACTATATTATGAAAAACTTCAAATATGAAAAACATCAAAAGTTTGATCCAGATATAGTTCTTGCATCATTAAATGCCAATAAACCTGTTTATATTAGTGGAGAAGTTTATGGTAATCAAGCAGAAGATGAAAACGATTACGGCTGGGAAAGACATGCTTTCGTTATTGATGGCTATATGATAAGAACAAAGCTACCAGTCATGTCGCCATCTTCAAATGCACAAACCAGATCTGACATTGTGCAATACTATGATATGTATTGGCATATTAATTTAGGCTGGGGAGACAATTCTAATGCATATTTCAGACTGGACAGTGATGCAACTTGTACACCACAATTTATTGATAAATATGGAAGATATAATTTAGTCCCGACAAAAGACATGATGATCATCTCCCATCTTTCAATCAAATAAATAGTAGCAAATAGCTAAATATAAACGCTTGGTATTTTAAAACATACCAAGCGTTTCTTTTACGTAGTCGTATTGAATTCACTATTTAAGACTAATATACCCACGACTCAAAATTCCAGAATATATCATCAGGAATGGACGTAGTGCAATGAATATTTCCAGATGTTTCTTCCGATGCCGGATTGATATTTACATAACCGTTCCAACCTTTGCTAAAAGTACAATCACTGTAATAATATGAATTATTGCGACCGGTAAGACTAAAGGGGCGGTCGGCATATTGATAATACACAAAAGCCTTCCCTGCCGAAGAACCTTTACCAGGCCAATTAGTAGAATAAACCCTACCAACTTTATCGTCCCCATGATAGGCGATAATATCTCCTAATGTAGCTACCAAGGCATCAGGATCATCAGAGGTGGCAGGCCAATGGCCACACATATTATTATCACGCCGGTCTACTATTTGTAGTTGTTCGGCGGTAAAGTTTGTGGGCAATATTATAATGGCACATCCATTCTCATACTTAGCCTTGACAGTCCCTATGTTGCTCCAACACTCACCTGTAATATTTGCCTCTACCCTATCGAAGGTTACATTTGCAGGTATGTTGTTAATCTTTTCTATAATTATTGAAGGTTCAACTGTAGGCTCTGGAGCTGGTGGTTCAATTGGTTCCGCTTCTTCCTTAGCGCATGCGGATAATAGCACGATAAAAACAAGGAAGAACAATGTAATTTTACACTGTGTGGCTTTTAACATTAAACCCATTCTGTGATTTTGCATAGATATTAATTTTAATGGTAAGACAATTGAAATATGAAACAGGTTCTAAGCAAAGTGTATTCAACAATATGCTTTGCCAGAGACTATTTCAGGCTCTTTTCTGTAATTAACGAACCTCTCTTTCTGTTAACCACCAATCTCCCAATGCCATGATATGCCGAATGACATATACGTCTTCAATTCCGGCTTCGGGATATTGCAAAGCATATTTCTCGGTAAGGTCTTGCTTGATCTCTATAATGAAACGTGGCTGATGTACCCAAAAATTAGGATATTCGGGTTGTATATCGCACGTATATCTTTCTGTTATTCCTTTATAACATAGTGTTAATGTTTGAGTTTGGAAATCCCATTCATAACTCCCTTTTACGGGAGAGCCCTGTGCAGGAAGTAATACAGAAAGCTCATTGGTTTCTTCTGTAAATCTAAATTCATACCCTCTGTTAGATATAGTCGGCTTCAATTCTTGCTCAATTTTATCTGCTATTAACTTGTCCTGAGCAACAACCATCATGGAATTCTTATAATTAAGAACCTCTTCAAGTTCATGGGCTTCTGACCAGACATTGGTAAACGTGCGCGAATAACACTTCAAGACAGACTTACCCCCCAAATTATTCCTGATGATGATGTCCGTTTCTCCAGGCATATGTGTCTTTACGGTAAAGATAGAACCATCCACTCTTGCTTCAGCAACCTGCGGATTCTGTGATTCAATGGTGTATTCTCCATCATCGAAAGCCTCGAATGAAAAGCTGGATTTACACCATAGGCGAATTTGTTCTTTGTGCACCAAATCCAATTCAATTGGAACGGCAGCAGGGGTGTCAGGAGGGATAACTTCCTCCACCTCTTTTGAGCCACAACCAGCACAAATGATTGTGCCAATCAATAATGATTGATAAAATAGCTTCATAGGTTTATTCTGTTTAAAGTATATAAGATAACAAAGTTACAATAATTATTATGATAGTCATAATGTATTGATTTAAAAAAAAGATAGAGTGCGATTATTTTTATCAAACTACAGTCAAGAGTGCCATTCCGTAGCTAAAGCGTGCACTTTCCGGGACTAACAAGAGTATTTTGTTCCCTTTTTGTAATGCAATATTCTTCATCAATCCTCCCAACCCAATAAAAATAGATGCAGAACCGATATTACCCACTTCGGCCAGGTTTACGTACCAGTTTTCGTAAAGTCGGACATTTCTTCTCTGCATTTCTTTTTTTAGTTCTTCACCAATGAACATGGATGAAATATGCGGAACAATGTAATCGATACTGTCAACATCTATATTATATTTTGAAATCACGTCTTCAATAAAGTCAACCCAGTACTTCATGCCCGACATCAGAATTTTAAAGTTCTGGCAAATAGATAAAATAGATTTGTTTTGAAGCTCATCTATCGAGAATTCCTTCCAGCCTTTCAATTCACCATCTGGCTTTAGCTCTGCTCCCATATACATGCACGTCGGGGTATTACAAGCATAGGATTTCACCTCTATCCATTCGATATGTAGGGATATGCCGTTTTGCCGGGGAGAATTCTCTAAAAACAGGGCGTTGGCTCCATCGCTCAACATGAACCGGAGAAAATCTTTCTCGAACTCCATGTATTTGTTATCTCCCAGTTTTTTTGCATACTCCTTCCCCACATTATAATTTCCAGCTCTGAATGTAGGAGAGATGAGTTCTGAGGTAGTACAGATGCCATTGTGCTTATCACCCAATTTTATAGCATGAAATAAAGCTTTTAAGGCTTGTAAGGAGGTTAAGCAGACTCCAGAGACTGATAGAAGTTCTAGAGGCTTAATTTTAAGTAGTCCATGAACCATTGAAGCATGAGAGGGAATCAACTGATCCGGAGTTGTAGTTGCGCAGCAAAGCATTTCAATACTATTACGATCCACTTCATGTCTGAATAGTCCATTGACAGCCTCTGCCGTCAGTTCGGCATTACTATGTGTTATTCTTCCCTCTTCGGTCAAGGCATAGTATCTTTGCTTTATGCCATTTCTTCCTAACACAATTTTCTTAACTCTTGAAACCTCACCACCAATCAAACCGAGATAATTGTCTATCTCGTCATTTGAAACAGGCCTGTTAGGCAAGACGGTGAATAACTGATTAATATAAACATCATTCATTTAATTAGATTATAATATGACAATATTAGAGATCGAGCTTCTTCGATTTTGAATCCTACTTTAAGGCTTTCTTCAAAAGAGTTGCCGATGAAGATATACCTGATATGGCGTGCAACTTCTGCCGGGTTTAATTCTTGCTTAATTTCTCCCCTTTCAATGGCATACTTTACTACCTGGTCTAACAAACTACGTTCTTCTTCAAATTTTTGTGTTATGAGTTCGGAGAATCCTTCATAATTTAACTGGGCCTGATATAGCAACCGGAAATAAGCCCCATATGCTTTGGATTCGTCGTTGACCAAACTACGCATCGAATTGATATTCTTTTGTGCACAATCTATGTATGTATTTAAGAACTCGAACAATGTGACCCTTTCAATATTAACAGAGGACATTTTATTTTTCACATCCTGCTTCTCCAAGACATATTTATTAATTACGTCTCGAAATAATTGATTTTTATTTTTGGCATAATAGAAGATTGCTCCACGGGTTAGCCCAATCTTTTCTTCTAATAAAGAAGTAGAAACCTTTTCATAACTATATTCAAGAAACAATTGAAAAGCTCCTGCCAAAATACGATTTTCACTACTGTCTATCATTGTATGGTATATTGATTATAATCTATAAAAACAATTCTCCGATTATTATGATTGTCATAATAATTTTTATCGGCAAATCATCATCTTTACCTATTAAATTTATTTTATTTCACTTCATATGTTGCCTACTCATTCGAATGTCATGTTTTTCAGTCTTTTGAGAATGCATCATGTATTCGCAAATATACATATTCATATTGAAATATGATTATCAGATATAAAAAAAGTGATTATTAAAGCCGTTTCTTCTATCAGGATCGATTGAGAAATGCAATGCCATTGATAAAAAAGTGCGGCTCATCAAGATTTCGCCAATAAAGCACAATAATACCTAAGCAACAATCAAATTTCAATCTGATTTGTTACTTTTGAAAAAGCTTTTATATGAAAAATTGGCTCGAAATATTCAAAGTAGATACCTCCAGTGAACAATTTTTACCTTACGTCGATGAGGGGATTCAAGCAGGATTTCCCTCACCGGCCCAGGACTATATAGAATTAAGTTATGATCTTAATAGAGAACTTATCAAAAATCCTTCATCCAGTTTTATCGGGAGAGTGAAAGGTTTTTCGATGAGCGATGAAGGGATAGAGCCGGGTGATTTACTAATTATAGATAAATCTCTGGACTTGGAGGACGGTGACTTGTGTGTTTGCTTTCTGGAAGGAGAATTTACATTGAAGCGAGTCAAAGTAGACAGAAGAAAGAAAATTGTATGGCTAGTACCTTCCAATCCTGATTTTCCTTCCATAGAAGTAACGGAAGACAATCAATTTATAGTTTGGGGTATTGTCACTCATACAATTAAAGAAAACAGAAGAAAGAAAAGGGGATAAAATATGTATGCATTAGTCGATTGCAATAACTTTTTCGCATCGTGCGAAAGGGTGTTCCAACCGAACTTGAAGGATGTACCGATTATCGTATTAAGTAATAATGATGGATGCGTCGTTGCGAGAAGTAACGAGGCGAAAGCTCTTGGTATACCTATGGGTGAACCGGTATTCAAACTGGCTAAACTGATAGAGGAACATGGAATCGCTGTCTTCTCCAGTAATTATGCTTTATATGGGGACATGTCACATAGGGTTATGACGATTCTAAGCCAATTCGTTGAAGAGATGGAAATTTACTCTATAGACGAAGCCTTTTTGTCACTACAAGGCTTTGTGAACCACAATTTGAAGGAATACGGAAGTACCATAGTCAGAACAGTTACCAAAGGTACAGGAATCCCCGTATCAATGGGGATTGCCCCAACAAAGACACTGGCAAAGATGGCTTCCAAATATGCGAAAAAGTACAAGGGATACAATGGTGTGTGTGTCATAGACAATGAAGAAAAGAGAATCAAGGCATTAAAACAATTCGATATCGGGGATGTATGGGGCATTGGTAGTCGCTACCGGAAAAAGCTTGAATACTACGACGTTAAGACGGCTTTTGATTTTACGCAGAAAAGTGAATCCTGGGTGAGGAAGATGATGACGGTGGTCGGAGTCCGAACATGGAAGGAACTAAGAGGAATTCCTTCCATAGAATTGGAAAAGGTGGCGTCCGACAAACAAACCATTTGCACATCAAGGAGCTTTGGAGAGTTGATTGAGGACTTTGATACCCTCATGGAGTCAGTAGCCAACTTTACAGCATCGTGTGCCCGCAAGCTTCGCGCACAACGGTCGTGTGCAAGTATGCTGCAAGTATTTATCTATACCAACCGGTTCCGAGAAGATTTACCCCAATATAGCAACAGCCAGATGATAACCGTACCTACCCCGACAAGTGATGTGACGGAGTTGATCCATTATGCAAGACTGGCACTGAAGAATATATATAAAGAAGGATATCAGTATAAGAAAGCGGGGGTTATCGTCATGGATATTGTGCCGCAGAGTTGCGTGCAGCAAAACCTTTTTGACGAGCGGGACAGAATGAAGCATGAGAAAGTACTCGAAGTACTGGATGCAGTGCATAAGAAATATGGCACAAGAATGTTGAAAGTGGCTGCTCAGGGAACAGGCAAGAAATGGGCACTGAAGAGTGAATACTTATCAAAACAATATACTACGAATCCAGATGATTTTATAGAAATATATTAATATGATACCCTTTAAAAAATGTCTTTAAGAGCATGTAATACTTGCGTTTTCATGAGGAAATAAGGTGATTTATTCGTATTTTTGTATAAAACTAAATACACGAATAATGTACAGTAGAATTTTTCATAATGTAGGCAATGCATTGTTTGCCGTAGAGAGAATAGGAGGTAAAGCCTTTGTATATGACTGTGGAGGACAAGATGTAGATATCCTCGAAAGTGCGATTATAAATACCTTTAACAAAGGAGACGAAATAGAAGCAGTGTTCATTTCACACTATGATTCCGATCATATAAACGGACTCTATTTTCTATTGAATTACTGTAAAGTTAAAAGGCTGATTTTACCAATGATGCCCGACGCAATAAAAATGATTCTATTGATCACACAGAATTATGACGTGGACTTAGAAAGATTCGTAATCAACCCAGAGGAATATGTCCTGGATATCAGTCAAGAAACAAAAGTTATTTATGTCTATGATATTGGAGAAGATATATTTTACAATGCTCCCCCAACTATATCCTTCGAACAATTATCCCAATCTGACAGGAACATTCCTTCAGGAATGAGACTTACTTCCAACATGATACCCAATTGGGTATTCATCCCTATGTGCATCACTTTACTTACCAACAAGCAGAGTGACGTCTTTATACAGAAATTGTACAACTTGTTAAATCTCCCCTCTCCTACAGGCAGATTTAATATAAAGAAGCTATGGGAAAATTATAATTTATGTATTGGAAAGACTGGTAAAATCACATCAGGAGGAGGGATTAGGAACAAAATTAAAAAAGCCATAAAAGAAGCTTTACCAGGCCTAACCAGTTATAAAATAAATGCAACCAGCCAGACCTTGTATTCCGGATTTGATAACTGTGTACCGCCATACAGAGCAGGCTGTTTGTATCTTGGAGACTTTGACGCATGTGGCAAATGGACCCATTTATAATCCGCAAAACGAAACGTTTCGCCATTCCAGAACGAGCCGTCTATTTTCTTAAAACGAAGCGTACCGCTGGGGGTTCTCCCCCACCCCAAAATATTTTCGACCGGCTTACGCCGGTATTCACATAATGCAAGAACGGAGTCCGGACACCATCCGAACCCCGTTCTTTTCGTTTTGTCGCTTCGCTCCCGCTTTTCGCGCTTCGCGTTACGCTGCCTCGCTCAACGACTTATACGCAGCCACGCTTTGCGCCCTCACGAGCTTGCCGCGGAAGGCCAGACGAGAACCGATGCTCGTGTACGTATTCGAGGAATCGCTG
>OBAA01000621.1_pt1 | contig 31597 bp, 30 predicted proteins | sample 1475961 | NCBI WGS metagenome assembly OBAA01 (sample SAMEA2579960, study PRJEB22360) | human gut metagenome | biome: human gut; feature: human-associated habitat; material: faeces | place: Denmark | collected 2008/2010 | reverse complement strand
TTGTTTCCGTTCTTGTCCTGATACTGGCGGGTCTGGAGACTGCCTTCGATGGCGATCAGACTGCCCTTCTGGAAATACTTGGAGACGAACTCTGCCTGCTGGCGCCATGCGACGATGTCGATGAAATCGGCCTGACGCTGCTCGCCCTGACGGGCAAAGTTGCGGTCACACGCAATGCGGAAGCTGCACACATTGGTGCCGCTCTGGGTGGTGCGAAGCTCGGGATCCGCCACGAGACGGCCCATGATCGCTACAACATTCAACATAATACGGACTCCTTTTTCGTCACGAAAAGATTACTCCTCGTGGGCAACGATCAGGCTGCGCATAACGCCCTCAGTGATCTTGTACACACGGTCGAGCTCAGCGGGGAAGCTGGGGTCAGCAGTGAAGTTGATCACGGTGTAGACGCCTTCCTCCTCATCGTTGATGGGGTAGGCCAGACGGCGCTTGCCCCACTCATCGATGGAATCGATGGTACCGTTAGCCTCGATCAGGGACTTGAACTTACCGATGAGAGCGGAAGAAGCCTCCTCGTCGAGAGCAGCGCTGGTAATCAGCATGGTTTCGTACTTTGCCATTTTGTAGCACCTCCTTTTGGACTTAAGGGCCTCAAGAATACGAGGCCAAGGGTACACAGCCGGCGCGGCGTCGCGCGGACTGTGCGGCGTGTCTGTTCAGACAGCAATTTATTATAGCAAGCCCCGCAAAAATTGTCAAGCCCTCCCGCAGGATTTTTTTCGTATTTTTGAGCGCACGACAGCAAAATCTCCCTCATCATTCTTTTTATGCTTTTCCAGTATATCCGTCATATCTCTTTTGGATGGCGTCCTTAGCCATTTCCGAGCTGATTTTCCTTTGCATTTCGCCGAAAGAGGGACTATAATAAAAGGAGGACTATAATTAATAAAAGATGTTCTTCTCCCCTTCTGTCTTCGTGCGCGGCGCATGGCAGGGCTTACGGGGGAGTGGGACGACCGCTAACGTCAAAGAAAGGATCGCCTATGTATTCCATCTTTCGGAATCTCGCCCTCATCCTCATCAGCGCCAAGTTCTTCGCGCTGCTTGCCCGCAAATGCCGGGCGCCGCAGGTGGTGGGTGAGATCATCGCAGGTCTTGTCATCGGTCCCTGTCTGCTGAATCTCGTGCAGCCCAGCGACTCCATCGCCATTTTTGCCGAGATAGGCGTCGTGCTGCTGATGTTCACCACCGGCCTCGGCACCAACCTTCAGGAGCTGATGCGGGCCGGTCCCATCGCTACCCTCATCGCCTGCGTGGGCGTGGCCGTGCCTCTGGCAGGCGGCACCCTGCTCTACAGCCTGTTCTACGGCTTTTCGGCGCTGGGCAGCCCGGAGTTTTATCGGGCGCTCTTCATCGGCACCATCATGACGGCCACCAGCGTCTCCATCACCGTGGCCACCCTGCAGGAGCTGGGCAAGCTCAAGAGCTTCCTCGGCACCACCATCGTCAGCGCAGCCGTCATTGATGATGTCATCGGCATCGTGGTGCTCACCTGTGTGCTGGGTGCCAGCGGCGGCGCAGACACCAGCCTCGTCGATGTGCTGATGGACACCGTCCTCTTCTTCATCGCAGCCATCGTCATCGGCCTCATCATCCACAAGGCCATGCTCTGGCTGGACCATCGCAACCCCCACACCCAGCGCATCACCATCGTCAGCCTCGCCTTCTGCTTTGCCATGGCCTACATCGCGGAGCAGTATTTCGGCATCGCCGACATCACGGGCGCTTACATCGCGGGCATCGTGCTCTGCTCCCTCGAAGATGCGCCCTACATCGAGCGCCGGGTGGACATCAGCAGCTACACCCTCTTCGCCCCCGTCTTCTTCGCCAGCATCGGCCTCAAGACCGACATCAGCGGCCTGACACCCACCATCCTGCTGTTCAGCGCCTGCTTCGTGGTGGTGGCCCTGCTCACCAAGATCATCGGCTGCGGCCTCGCCGCGAAAGTCTGCCGCTTCAGCTGGCCGGACTCCCTCAAGGTAGGCGTCGGCATGATGACCCGCGGCGAGGTGGCCCTCATCGTGGCCCAGAAGGGCCTCGGCGTGGGGGTGGTGGACTCCGTCTTCTTCACGGCAGTCATCCTCCTCATCGTCGTGTCCTCTATCGTGACGCCGCTGGCACTGAAGGGGCTGTTTGCGAAGGGTTAAGCCTTGAGCGAAAGCCTCTCCCTTTGGGAGAGGTGTCACCGAAGGTGACGGAGAGGGCAAGCTCGTCTCCCAAGCGCATCCACACAGCGATACGCACCGGCTTTTGTCAGAGCGATGCTATCGCTGTGTTTTTGTTTTTCTGCAGCATCCTTGCCCTCTCAGGCGCTTCGCGCCAGCTCCCCCAAAGGGGGAGCCTCTGGCGTGCCGGTCAAGTTCACACTGGACGAGCAAAGCTTACTCTATCCTAAAACAGGAGTGCCCTGCTACAGAGGGCAGCAGCTTCGGAACAATGTTCCTTGTCAAGCTGCTGTGAATCTCTGTAGCAGGGCACTATCTTTTTACGTTATATATCAGGCTTCAGGCGTCCAGCACAATGCTGCCCGACCTGCCAAAGGCTCTCCCTCTGGGAGAGCTGTCACCGAAGGTGACTGAGAGGGCTACGCTCTAAAACTCAAACGACCTGAATGCGGCCTGCGCCATACGGATTCTCGTAGTTCAGCAGGTAGCCCGGATAGCTTGCCAGCGGGCTGTTGGCGCTGCTCAGGACAGGCACATCGTTCACAGCGTCGAAGATCATGGCGTAGGTGGACATGACGAGGTAGTCCTCAGAGACATAGTCCTTGATGAGCTCTGCGCCGTCGAACATGGCGAAGCCATCGCCCAGATTGCGCAGGGTGTAGTTCATGCCGGCCAGCGCATAGGTGCGGTTCAGGTCCAGCGGCTCGTAAGCGCCGGTCTTCTTGTTGTAGATGCGGACATTCTGGACGCGGGGCGTGCCGGTGGCGCTGCCCATCCAGACATTCTTGTCGTCGGTGAGGACGGTGTTGGGGATGTCGGTGTGGATCTCATAGGTCGCACCGGCAACATGCAGGAAGCCGCCGTTCTCCTTGCCCTCCGGGCCGACGAAGCGGGCGCCGAACTCCAGAGCATCCTGGATCTGCTTGCCGGTAACAGACATCAGGCAGGCCACGTTGCCGAAGGGGCTGACCTGCTTGCAGGTCTTGAAGGTCCACTTGCCGGCGTCCACATCGATGCGGATGCCGCCGCCGTTCATCATAGCGATGTCGCAGTCCAGCTGCTCGACCTCGTTGAAGTAAGTATAGATGCCGTCGGCCACGAAGTCTCCGAGGTTGGTCTCGCCCATACGGATGCGGCGCTTGCCGGTAGCGGGGTCGTTGATGTAGAATTTGATGTCAGTGGTGGCGATCTGCTCGCCCAGCATAGTGTCCACATCGTTGATCCAGGCTTCTGCGGTAGCGGCCACAGCGGCGTCGGAGACATCAGCGGTGGAGATGAGCTCGGTGGTGATCGCGCCGTCCTCGGCGATGGTCATCTTACCGACGTTTGCCAGATAAGAGCCGGTCTGAGTCAGGGTGACAGGCTTGCCGGCTGCATCGTAGACCCGCTTGTTCTCCATGACGGTGTGAGAGTGGCCGTCGATGAAAGCGTCAAAGCCGGTGGTGTTGGCAATGACATCCTCACTGGTCCAGGGAGAGGAGGACGGGTCAACGCCCAGATGGCCCAGACCGATGATGATGTCTGCGCCCAGGGTCTTGGCCTTGTCAATGCCCTTCTGGACGGCGTCGTACAGCTTCCTGCCGTCGTCACCGCCCAGGATGTCGTAGATGTACTTGGTCTGCTTGGCGTTCATGAAGTAAGCAGGAGTGGACTTTGTGAAGGACTCGGGGGTCGTGATGCCCACGAATGCGATCCACTTGCCGCCTGCGGGGAACAGCTTGACAGCGGGCAGGACGCGCAGGCCGGTGCGCAGGTCCACCCAGTTGCAGGAGACATAGGGGAAGTCCGCTTCCTTGATGATGGCCTTTGCGCGGGCCATGCCGTAGTCGAACTCGTGGTTGCCCAGAGTAGCGATGTCGTAGCCAGCCTCGTTCATCAGCTCGATGATGGTAGCGCCGTCGTCCATGGAGCCGTAGGCAGTACCCTGAATATGGTCGCCTGCGTCCACCAGCAGGACGGGCTTGCCCTCATCCACGTAGCCCTGCTTCATGGCAGCGATAGCGGCATAGGTCAGTTTGGGAGACTTGTGGTCGATGTAGGTGTGGACATCGTTGGTGTACAGGATGGTGACAGCGGCATCCTTGCCCGTCAGGAAACCGGCCGAAGCCGGAGGAGCGGCAGCAGCCATGGCGGAGGCAGCGGCGGTGACACCGACAGCCTTCAGGAAATTGCGGCGAGAAATAAAGTGTTTCACGAAAAAAGACCTCCTTTATGTTCCAGACCAGTTTTTGCGGCACAGCCTCTCTTCCGCTGTGCCGCATTCTTTGTTTTAAGCTTACCACAGAACCGCCGAAAGAGCAAGCGCAAAGATGGTCATTCTGCATAATAGTTTTCTTTATAAGTACGACTTTTTATGAAATCTCGCGCAAATCAGCACAAAAGACCGGGCCGCTGCTTCCTGCCTCAGGCTTGCAGCGACCCGGTCTTCCGGTTATGGAGGGATCAAAAATGGAGTGTTATTGTCAGATAGCGTGATACTGGCGCAGGAACTTCTCGAGGTCGGTGCCTTCGATCTTCTTCAGCGCCTCCTTCAGGGCGATGCGGCCCATAAGGGGCAGCTCCATGTCCGTGAGCTTCCGGCCATCCCGCAGCTTCACCGAGGCATCCACCAGCGCCCGGACGTCATAGGTGCTGCCCCAGACCTCCGGCACTCCCCGGTCGATGTTCAGCAGCCGGTACACCGCCTCCATGCCGGTGCGCATGGAGTATTCGGTGGTGAAGATGGTGTCCCGGCCGGTCTCGGCGAACTGACCGAGGAAGGCAAAGTTCACCGCATCCTTCGGCACGATGTCGGGGCGGTCGCCCTTCGCGCGGGGCATGAAGAAGGCGTCGATATAGGGCATCATGACCGGCACGGTGTTGGCGCTGTGCTCGGCAAGCTCTGCGATGTCCTCCACCGGCACGCCCAGATGGTAGAGCCACTCCATGCAGATCTCCCGGCCCGTGCAGTCCCGCATGGGCTTTTTGACGTAATCGCCGGGCTTATCGCTGAACAGGCCGTACACCCAGACGCAGAGCTGGTCTTTGGGCTGTGCGCGGAACTGCTGCTGCCGGTTCAGGGTCCAGCTCATGAGCCACTTAGAGTCCTTCACTGTGACGATGCCGCCGGTGACGGTGCGGCCGCTGAAGGGGTCACGCTTGCAGATCTTCTGGATATACTGGGGGATCTTCTCATCCAGCGTCGTGATGGTGGCGCTTTCCCAGTTGGTCAGCTCCGGCTGGCTGCAGAACTTTTCCGGGTGGCCGAAGGAGTCGTCCAGCGCGGCGATGCGCTTCCAGAGGTCCCAGCCGTTGCCCGGCTTGATGGTGGGGTCGAAGCCCGTGGCCTTGTTCTGTGCGCCGACGGTGCAGCTCTCCACGCAGCCGCCGTTGGTGATAAAGAGCAGGTCGTCCTCGGTGAGGTCAATGGTCTCCACCGCGCCCTTGTGGTCTACCGTGATGCCCGCCGCCTGCTTTTTGCCCGGCTCGAGGCTGAACTGGACATCCACGACCTTTGTGTCGTAGTAGAACTGGACGCCGTGGTCTTTCAGGTAGGTGACCATGGGCAGGATGATGGACTCGTACTGGTTATACCGGGTGAAGCGGAGGGCCGTGAAGTCGGGCAGACCGCCGATGTGGTGGATATACCGCTTGAGGTAGAGCTTCATCTCGAGGGCGCTGTGCCAGTTCTCGAAAGCGAACATGGTGCGCCAGTAGAGCCAGAAGTTGGAGTTGAGCACCTCATCGTCAAAAAAGTCGGTGATCTTTTTGTCCTCAAGCTGCTCGTCGGGGGTGAAGAAGAGCTTCATGATCTCCATGGCTCCCTTATCCGACAGGCCGAACTTGCCGTCCGTGTGGGCGTCCTCGCCCCGGTTCACGGTAGCGCGGCAGAGGGAATAGTTGGGGTCGGCCTTGTTCAGCCAGTAATACTCGTCCAGCACACTGGCTCCCTCGGTCTCCAGCGAAGGGATGGAGCGGAGCAGATCCCACATGACCTCGAAGTGGTTGTCCATCTCCCGGCCGCCCCGCATCACATAGCCCACGTCGTACTTGTAGCCGTCGCAGGCACCGCCGGGCAGGGGGTCTTTTTCAAAAACGTGTACCCTCTCCCCCTTCATCTGGCCATCCCGCACCAGATAGCAGGCTGCCGTCAGAGCCGCCAGACCGCTGCCGATGATATAAGCCGATTTGCGATCCACGCCTTCGGGCTTGCGGGGCCGCGCAAAGGCTTCGTAATTGCCACTGGAATAATACATAGACGTAACCTCCATTTTGTTCTGTACCGGCAGCACGTTCGGCTCCGGCTTGTTTGGTTCTGGCATCAGTATACCCCGCCGCTTCCTGCCCTACAACAAGCAAAACCGCCCAACTGCCGCAATTTTTGTCATACAGGCAGGTTTGCATAGAAAAAATCCGCTCCCAGCGCACCGGAGACGGATAAAAAGCTTTATGATGACTCAGAATGTCAGCCGCATCTGATGCCAGACCACATCGCCGTGGGTGGAGACGGAAACGCCCTCATCCACGAAGCCGAGCTGCGCATAAAAGCCGATGAGCCGTTCCTTGCAGGTGAGCACGACGCCCTTGCGCCCGGCGGCTTTCGCGTCGGCGCAGACCTGACGCAGCAGGCGGGAGGCGCAGCCCTCGTGCCGATGGGCCGGAGCGGTGACGACGCTGAATATCATCTGCCACCCACCCTTCGGCGTGTGGAGATGGGGGTCATCGTACATCTCATCGGTGAGGTCGGGCATATCGGTGACGAAGCCGTTGACGAAAGCCTTCACCTCGCCGCCCTCGTCCAGCAGCCAGAAACAGTCCGGGTAGACGGCTACACGCCCGGCGATGCTCTGCCGGGATGCCCCCTCAGCGGGCGGGTAGGACGCGGCTTCGATGTCGGCCAGTGTGTCCACATCAGCGGGCAGTGCGTGACGGATGCTCATGCTCTCCCCTCCTCAGGCTTTGGCGGCGGGAGCCACCTCAAAGTCGATCTTGCCCAGATTGACGTCGGCGCGGACGATGGTGATCATCATCTTGTCGCCGAGGCTCCAGGTCTTGCCGGAAGCGGGGTCGGTCAGGCGGACGCCCTCGGTCAGGCTGGTGCCGGAGGGAGTCAGGCTGGAAGCCGGCACAAAGCCCTCCACGCCGTTGTCCAGCTCGATGAAGAGGCCGCGCTGGGTCACGCCGGAGACGGTACCCTCGTAGCACTCGCCCAGATGGCGGCGGGCATACTCGGCCTTGTAGCAGTCCTCGTCCTTCCGCTCGATCTGCATGGCGATGACCTCGCGCTCGCTGGACTGCTTGGAGGCGCGCTCTGCGAAATCGGTGTAGCGGAGGATCATGGTCTCCTTCTCGGTACCCTTGAGCATATCGGTCATGATGCGGTGGATGGCCAGATCGGGGTAACGGCGGATGGGGCTGGTGAAGTGGGCGTAGTCCTTCAGCACCAGACCATAGTGGCCCTTGGGCTTCTCTTCGTAGAGAGCCTTGGACATGCAGCGGAGCATGCCGGTGTTGACGATCTGCTCATAGGGGGTGCCGCGCACACCCTCGAGGATGGCGCTCAGCTCCTTGGGAGCGGGAACGTCCTTGGCGAAGTGGTCGTTGATGCCGCAGGCCTGCAGCAGAGCGTGCAGACGCTCCAGCTTCTCGGCGTTGGGCTCTTCATGGACGCGGTAGACGAAGGGGATCTGCTTGACGCGGGCAAAGTGGGCGGCGCACTGGTTGGCCAGCAGCATGAACTCCTCGATCATGCTCTCGCTCTCGCCGGAAGTGCGCTTCTTGACGTCGATGCAGCGACCATTCTCGTCGAGGATGAGCTTGACTTCGCCGCTCTCGATGTCCATGCAGCCGCGCTCCCTGCGCAGGCGGGCGCGGTGGCCGTACAGCTCCTTCATAGCGGGCAGCTGGTCGATGACGTCGGCATACTTTGCCTTGATCTCGGCGTCGGCAGTACCGGCCAGCAGGGCGTTGATCTCGGAGTAGACACCCTTGACGCGGCTGCGGATGATGGACTTGACGAAGCGGTAATCCGTCAGATTCCCCTCCTTGTCCAGACGCATCAGGCAGGAGAACGCCAGACGCAGCTCGTTCTCGTTCAGGCTGCAGATGCCGTTGGACAGGGCCTTGGGCAGCATCGGAACGACCTGATCTGCATAATAGACGCTGGTAGCGCGGCTGAACGCCTCGTTGTCCAGCTCGGTGCCGGGCTTGACGTAGTTGGAGACGTCGGCGATGTGGACGCCCAGCTCAAAGCCGCCGTCAGAGGTGCGGGTCAGGCTGATGGCGTCGTCGATGTCCTTGGTCTCGGCGCTGTCGATGGTGAAGATGGGCAGGGCGCGCAGGTCCATGCGGCCCTCGCAGTCCTTCTCAGAGACCTCTGCGCCCTCAAACCTCTTGGCCTCATCGCGCACTTTATCCGGGAAGCGGGTGCGGATGTCCTTTGCGTAAAGCAGAGCCTTGGCGCAGCGCTTGGCCTCGTCGGAGCTGCCGAAGCGCATGGCGACGCCCACGCGGTGGTCTTCCTGACGGCTGCCGCGGTTCAGGATCTCGACGGCTACCTTGTCGCCGTCCTTTGCGCCGCCCTCGCAGTCGCGGGCCAGCGGCATGGTGATGGCCGGGCAGTCGTCCGGCACGAAGCGCAGACGGCCCTCGACCCGGCGCACAGTGCCGACCAGGTCGTTCTTCTCGGTCAGGATGGCGAGGATGGCGCCCTCGTCGCTGCCCTCCACACGGGGATGCTCGAACTTCTCCACCAGCACGTCGTCGCCGGGCATTGCGCCCTTGGTGAAGCGGCCGGGGATGAAGATGTCGCTGGTGCCGTCCTCCAGCATGACGAAGGCAAAGTTCTTGCCCAGCTTGACCACCTTGCACAGCAGAGCCTTGTCGGCACGGCCGGAGCGGACGGTAAAGAACACGCCCTGACGCTGGCAGACGACAGCCTCCCGCACCAGTTCGTCCAGAGCTTCCATCACCTTGCGGTCTGCGCCGCGCTCGCCGCCGAACTTCTGCTTCAGCTCTTTGACGGTGCAGGGCTGGTTCTGGATGGCATGTTCGATTTTATCGCGCATTGACATAAATTTTCTTTCTCCTTAACTACCATAGCCCGCCCTCCACCGGGGCGAGGCTTCTTCCCTCTTATCTCTTTTTATAACAATATACAGACACAAAAACAGCCCCGCTTTCATCACGGGGCTGCGGGCGCATACTCAGGCCAGACGGCTTGCGAACACGCAGGCCAGGATGGCCACCACAAAGAAGATGATACCGGCGATGCGGGTCACCTTTGCCAGCATCTGGTCCGCAGGGGTCAGACGGGCGCTGTTTGCGCCGTAAGCGCTGCCGTTGATGACACCAGCCAGACCCTGACCGTGGGTATGCTGCATCAGGGTGAGGGCAAAGATGACCACCGAGACGACGAGCAGAATGACGCCGCCGACGATTTCAATGACTGCCATGGATGAAAACGCTCCTTTTATTGTTAAATTTGGATAACAAACATACAAATACAAGTATATAGTAACATACCTCGGCCAAAAAAGCAAGCAGAAAAGCAAAACCATTCACTCCCCGGCGCTCAGTGCGTCGCACAGGCGGGCAAAGACGGCTGCGCTGGACACCTCCGGCTCTGTCTGGGCATCCTGCATCACCACGATGGTCCAGCGGGGCTTTTCTGCCGGGTAAAAACCGGCGAACCAGTGGTTTTTCAGCTCTTCGCCGTCCCGGAACTGGCCGGTCTGGGCGGTGCCGGTCTTTCCGGCGGCAGTCCCCTCGGAGGGGGCGGCCTGCCGGCCCGTTCCCTCTGCCACGACGCCCGCCAGCAGCTCCTGCAGCTTTTCCGCCGTCTGCACCGAGAACACCCGCCGGGACGAGCCATGTGCCAGCGGCGTGAGCTCTTCGCCCGTCGTCTCGTCCACGGTACACTCCACGAAAAGCGGGGTGTGGTAGACGCCTCCCGCCGCAATGGTGTTCATCATCCCGGCCACCTGCAAGGGCGTCGCCAGAAGCTCCCCCTGTCCGAAGCAGAAATTCGCAAACTGCCCCTCGTTTTCGAGTGTCTCTGCTTCGGGCAGAACGCCAGAAGCCGACCGGAGGCCGCCTGCAATGTCCTGCCCCTTCCCGAAGCCCAGCGCTGCCGCCATCTGCCGGACACGCTCCGGCCCCAATTCCCGCCCCAGCTCGATAAAGTAGCCGTTGCAGCTCTTTTCCAGAGCGCCGTCCAGCCCCACGAGGCCGTGAGGCACGCTTCCGGCACAGCGGTAGACCTGGCCGTTCAGGGCGTCGTAGCCGGGACACTCCCGGGTGAAGTCCCCTTCTCCTGCTTCCAGCGCCGCTGCGGCCAGCACCGGCTTGAAGACCGAGCCCACCGCATAGGCCGAAAAAGCACGGTTCAGAAGCGGGCTGTCCGGAGCCGTCAGGCTCTCGCCCACATTGGCCGCATCAAAGCCCGGCAGGCTGACACAGGCCCGCACCTTGCCGCTGGTCACATCTATAATAAGGACGCACCCGGTGGCCATGCTCTCCGCTGCCACCCCTTCTGCGGCCCTCTGGATGCTGCGGGAGAGGGTCAGCCGCACACCCTGCGGGGCAGAGTCTGCTTTTTCTAAAATCGGCTCACTGCCCCGCCGCAGCCGTCCCTGCGCTGTGACCGCACAGTGCAGGGTATCCCGCTCGCCGGTGTAAAGGACATCGTCCAGCGCAGCCTCAAGGCCCGCTGCGCCGTGGCCCTCGCTGTCCAGGTAGCCGATGAGCTGTTCTGCCAGCGGGGCAGCGGCGTACCGCCGGGGAACGGCATAGCACCGCACGCCCAGCCCGCTTACATCCTGCGCCACGTCCAGCAGAAAGGGCCGGGAAGTATTCCGCTCCCGGTAAAGCCTGGCCTGCCCGTCGGCGTCCGCATAGGGGTAGAGCCGCGCGTAGCTGCTCTCACCCGGGAAGCAGAGGGCCAGCCAGCGCTGGGAGATGCCCGTCAGCGGCAGACCGCCGCAGTCGTAAAAGTTCCCCCGCGCCGCAGGCAGGCGGAGGACCGCTTCGCTCTGCGCCGCCGCCCGCACGGCGTAGTCCGTGTTCGAGCAGAGCCAGTACAACCTGCAGACCACCGCCGCAAACCCCAGCAGCAGCGCCCCGTACAGCGCAAGCACTCTCCGGCCCGACATAAAAAGCCCCCCTTCCCTGCCCGGTAGTATGGGCAGAAAAGAGGGACGGTACACAAAAGAGGCAGAGCCTCCGAAGAAGCTCTGCCCCAGATACTGAAACAGTATGCGCGTTTTGGGAAAGGCTGCGGCTTAGTACATGCCGCCCATACCGCCCATGTCACCGCCAGCGGCAGCAGGAGCAGCCGGGGGTTCGGGCAGGTCGGCCACGAGGCTCTCGGTGGTCAGAACCATCTCAGCGACGGATGCTGCGTTCTCCAGAGCGGAGCGGGTGACCTTGGTCGGGTCAACGATGCCGGCGGCGATCATATCCTCGACGTAGACTTCATTCTGAGCGTCGAAGCCGTAGTTGGGCTTGTTGGCAGAGATGATCTTGTCGATGATGACGCTGCCCTCGAGGCCGGCGTTCTTAGCGATCTGGCGCAGAGGAGCTTCCAGAGCCTTCAGGACGATCTTAGCGCCGGTGCGCTCGTCGCCTTCCAGCGTATCGCACAACTCACGGACAGCGGGGATGGCGTTGATGGGAGCAGTGCCGCCGCCAGCAACGACGCCTTCCTGAACAGCAGCCTTGGTTGCGTTCAGAGCATCCTCGATGCGGAGCTTCTTATCCTTCATCTCGACCTCAGTAGCAGCGCCGACCTTGATGACAGCCACGCCGCCAGCCAGCTTTGCCAGACGCTCCTGCAGCTTCTCGCGGTCGAAGTCGCTGGTAGCGGCCTCGATCTGGTTGCGGATCTGACCGATGCGGGATGCGATAGCGTCCTTGTCGCCGGCGCCGCCCACGATGGTGGTGTTCTCCTTGGTGACCTTGACCTGACGGGCATGGCCCAGCATGTCAACGGTAGCGTCCTTCAGCTCGTAGCCGAGGTCTGCAGAGACGACCGTGCCGCCGGTCAGGGTAGCAATATCCTGCAGCATCTCCTTGCGGCGGTCGCCGAAGCCGGGAGCCTTGACAGCCACGACGTTCAGGGTGCCGCGCAGGCGGTTGACGATGAGGGTGGACAGAGCCTCGCCCTCAATGTCCTCGGCCACGATGAGCAGCTTCATGCCGTTCTGCATGACCTGCTCCAGCAGAGGAACGAGGTCCTGAATGACGCTGATCTTCTTATCGGTGATGAGGATGGCGGCACTGTCCAGAACAGCCTCCATCTTGTCGGTATCGGTGACCATATAGGGGGTCAGGTAGCCGCGGTCGAACTGCATACCTTCGACGATCTCGTTGTAGGTCTCGGCAGTGGTCTTGTTCTCCTCGATGGTGATGACGCCGTCGGAAGTGACCTTCTCCATCGCCTCGGCGATGAGACGGCCGATCTCGGGGTCGCCTGCGGAGATGGTGCCGACGCGGGCGATGTCGTTGGAATCCTTGACCTTCTGGCTGTGTGCCTTGATGGTCTCGACGGCCTTAGCAACAGCCTTGGTCATGCCGCGGCGGATGTCCATCGGGTTTGCACCGGCGGTGACATTCTTCATGCCCTCGGTGACCATAGCCTGTGCCAGAACGGTCGCGGTGGTGGTGCCGTCGCCTGCGGCGTCGTTGGTCTTGGTAGCGACCTCACGCACCAGCTGTGCGCCCATGTTCTCGAACTCGTCCTTCAGCTCGATCTCCTTTGCGATGGTCACACCGTCGTTGGTGATGACGGGGGCGCCGAACTTCTTGCTCAGCACCACGTTGCGGCCCTTGGGGCCGAGGGTGATCTTAACAGTATCTGCCAGAGTGTCGATACCGGCACACAGTGCCTTGCGGGCTTCCTCGCCCTGCTTGATCTGCTTAGCCATATTTTATCGCTCCTTCGTAAATGCTTGATTATCCAGTGTGAGGGAAAGACGCTTACTCCACGATGGCCAGAATGTCGGCCTGACGCACGATGGTGCATTCTTCGCCGTCCACCTTGACCTCGGTGCCGGAGTACTTGCTGGTGAGCACCTTGTCGCCCACCTTGACAGTCATCTTGACCTCCTTACCGTCCACGACACCGCCGGGGCCAACGGCCACGACCTGTGCCACCTGGGGCTTCTCTTTCGCGCTGCCGGTCAGGATGAGGCCGCCCTTGGTGGTCTCCTCGACCTCAACAGTCTTGATAACAACACGGTCTGCAAGAGGAATGATCTTCATCGTTCTTGCCCTCCTATTATAAATATAAAAGATAAACTGTTTTATGTCCCGGGGGCTGCGCCCTTCCGGTTATTTAGCACTCTTTTTCCTTGAGTGCTAAGTGTATTGTACTCATCTTGGAGTCAAAAATCAAGGGGTTTTGCAAATTTCTTTGTTAAGTTTTTATGTCCTTTCCATGAGCCTGTCGAGTGTATGCTCTTTTTGCCCTCGCCATGTACGAACAATCTGCGCTCCATCTGCCTTTCAGATAACAAAAAACGCACCCATCATAAGACCAGTGCGTTAAACTATAGGGGGATCATCTCTCTGTTTGGGCAATTCCGGTCCACCTTCATATTTTCGCTCCGAAACACAGTGCAGTCAAAACACTTGACTTCGTCAAGCAACAGTGCTATAATGCTTTCCATTCAAACGGAGAAGGAGTTGACGAAATGGAGCCATCCACGGTATCTTCCTGCATTCTGACCCTGCACAGAGAGTTTGCCGCTTACACGACCCAGCGGTTACAGGAACTGGGTCTGAGCTTCGGGCTGATATATTTTGTCATTTATGTAGGAAAGCATCCGGACTGCACGCCCTCGGAACTGACCAAAGCTCTTTATCTGGATTGGGGCCACTCCCAGCGCAGCCTGAACAAGCTGGCCGAAGACGGCTTTCTGACGAAAGAAAAGAGTGGGCGCAGCTACCACCTGAAGCTGACCCAGAGGGGTGAAAACGCCTTTGTGGTCTGTCATCAGGTCTTTATCGGCTGGGATGCGCAGAGTCTGGGCGGACTGACAGCGCAGGAGCGGCAGCAGCTGCTGACATTACTGCAAAAAGCAGTGCAAAAGAAAGTGTGCAAATGATGTACGAAACGATCTTGAGTCCGATCCATTATGGTGGGATGCAGCTGAAAAACCGCATCATCTTTGCGCCGACAACATTCGGGCTGTCGGATGAAGAATACCTTGCAAAGATCCGCGCCATTGCACAGGGCGGCTGTGCCATGATCATCGTGGGCGATGTCCCGGTGGGCAAAAGCAAATTTGAAAAATCTCTGTTTGACGCCAAAGGCTTTGCATTCTACCAGCAGGTCGTGAAAATCGCCCATGATGCGGATTGCAAAGTCTGTGCCCAGCTGCACCAGAGCGATTCCAATCTGCTGGCGATGTTCAAATACATTCCCGGTCTGCTGCTGAAAAAAATCACCCCGGATCAGCTGCGGGAAAAGCTGAACGCCGAAGTCGCTCCTTACATTACCAATATGTCTCAGCGGAAGATCCATGAGATCATCAGCGGATTCGGCAAAGCAGCAGCATTGGCAAAACAGGCCGGCTTTGATATGATGCAGGTGCATGGCGACCGGATGTGCGGCAGCTTCAGTTCAGCCATCTTCAACCACCGCACCGATGAATACGGCGGCAGCGCAGAAAACCGAGCACGTTTTGCGGTGGAAGCAGTTTCGGCTGTCCATGCGGCAGTTCCGGGAATGCCCATTGATTACAAGCTGGCCGTCCGGCAGGAAAACCCGCACTTTGGCAATGCCGGTGTGGTGGAAGAAGAACTGCCGGTGTTCGTTCCGCTGCTGGAGCAGGCGGGTGTGACCAGCTTCCATGTAACGCTGGCAAACCATTCCGCATTGGAAAACACGATTCCACCTGCAAACCACCCATACTTTGGTCATCCCGGTTGTTTCCTCAAATTCTGCGATGAGGTGCGGCAGTACACCGACCTGCCCATCTGTGGTGTCGGTGGTCTGAACGACCCGGATCTTGTGGAGCAGCAGCTCGCCAGCGGACGCATCCAGTGCGCCGCCATGAGCCGCCAGCTTCTGGCAGACCCGGATTGGGTGAACAAGCTGAAAAACGGGCAGGCGGAACAGATCCACCGCTGTCTCCGCTGCAACAAGAAATGTCTGGGCGGGCTGATGGCACATCAGGGAACTCGCTGTGTTTATGATGCTTTGCGAGAAAAAGAAGCAAAAAACGCATAAACCCACCCGACAAAAAATCACGATATATTCAACAAAAAGACATTCACAAAGGAGAAGCTATGAGTTACGCGATCGTATACAGCAGCAAAACAGGCAACACAAAAATCTTGGCAGATACGCTGCACGACTGCCTGCCGCAGGAAGGCTGCGATTATTTCGGCATCCCGGATCCTGCCGCCATGGAAGCGGACACCCTTTATGTGGGCTTCTGGACGGACAAGGGACAAGCCGATGAAAGCACTTCGGACTTTTTGAAGCAGCTGCACGGCAAAAACATCTTTCTCTTTGGCACGGCCGGCTTCGGCGGCAGTAAAGAATACTTTGATAAGATCTTGAAAAAGGCGGAGCATTCGCTGGACAAGAGCAACACTGTTTTCGGCAGCTTCATGTGTCAGGGCAAAATGCCGATGTCCGTACGCCAGCGGTATGAGAACATGAAAAAACAGCCGATCCATCTGCCCAATCTGGATGCCATGATCGAGAATTTTGACAAGGCTCTTTCTCACCCGGATGCGGATGACCTGGAGCAGCTGAAACAGGCTGTAAGATAACGGAAAAGGCGGCGGCTTCCCTTGAGAAGGAAAGCCGCCGCCTTTGTTGATCCTCCGATGAGCCCCTAAAGAAACGTGCAGGGCGCTTCTCATACTTTCATTTTATACGTTGGCCCGCTGGGCCATGAACCGCTCATAGGCCGGTTTTGGCAGCAGGACGCGCCCGGCCAGCGGCTTGAGCTGGGCGGTGATGGCGTCGCAGGGAGCGCACTCGCCGTCGGCGGTCGCCACGATAGGGCCGCGTCCGTCTGCCGGGCGCAGGGAGACGCACTTTGCCCGGCGGTAGATGAAGCAGGGCTTCGCCTGTTCCGTCAGCTCACCGTTCCGGAAGTGCCTGCCGCTCTTGTACATCCCCAGCAGGCGGGCGATCGTCAGGCGGCTCACCCTGCGGATGATGAAGACGTCCAGCCAGCCGTCGTCGGGCTGAGCCTCGGGGGCCGCATAAAAACCGCCTCCATAGGTGCGGCCATTGCAGACGGCACACATCAGGCAGTCCACCGTCAGCTCCTCGCCGTCGATGGTGAAGGTCACGTTCCGGCCGATGTGGCCGCAGAGCTGCTTGACGATGGAGAGCGCATAGGCCATCTCGCCGCCGCAGAACGGGATGCGCCGGAACTGCGGGATGCCGTAAGCCACCTGCGCATCGAGCCCGGCGGCGCAGATGGTCGCCGAAAGGCCGAGGTCGGTCTGCATCAGATCAATGTCCACCTCACTGCCCGCCAGCTGGGCGTCGAGGTCATTGAACTCTTCCCGCGTGCCGTAGGTGCGCAGAAAATCGTTGCCGCTGCCAAAGGGCAGACACCCCACCGCCGCGAGGCTGCACCCCTGCGCCCCTGTCAGCACCTCGTTGAAGGTGCCGTCGCCGCCCGCTGTCCAGATGCGCACCGGCTCACCGTCGGCCTGCGCGGTGTGCGCCGCCTCAGCGGCCAGCTCCCGGGCATGGCCCGCGTACTGGGTCACAACGACCTTCCGTTTTTCCGGCGGGATGCCCACCCGCTGGGCTGCGGCCCGGATGGCCGGGGCCAGCTCGGCAGTGCAGTCCCGCTTGCCTGCGGTGGGGTTGAGCAAAAACAGATAGCGCATTCGGCTTCCTCCTCTGGTGGTTCCTGCCCTCTATCATAGCGGAAAACCAGAGCAGATGCAAGAGCTTTTCAGCCGACACCCGCCGTCTGCGTCTCCTGCACCACGATCGTGCCGTCCTCGGTGCAGTCTGCCGTCCAATGCTGTCCGAGGCTCACACTGCCGGAGGCGATCTGGTCGGCGAAGGCCTGCTCCACGGCCCGGTCTACCTGTCGGCGCAGCTCTCGCGCGCCATAGGGCGAATGTGCTTTTGCCGCCAGCGCCGGGCCGACCCGGGCCGTGTGGGTCAGCTGGTAGCCGCTGCGGGCAGCACGCTCTTCCAGCTGGCCCAGCAGCTTTTCGGCGATGGAGCAGAGGCTCTGCTCCTCCAGCGGGCGGAAGACGATGAGCTCATCCAGACGGCCCACCAGCTCCGGCCGGAACCACTTTTTCGCCTCGGCAACGGCGGCCTCCGACTGCTTTTCAAAGGCGGCTTCGCTTCCCGCCCCGAAGCCCAGCGGTGCGCTCTGCCCGGCGAGGAATCGTGCGCCGAGGTTGGAGGTCAGCAGGACGATGGTGTTGCGGAAATCCGCCTTGCGGCCCATGGAGTCGGTCAGCTGGCCGTCCTCGAGCATCTGTAAGAGCACATTCTGAATATCCGGGTGCGCCTTTTCGATCTCGTCAAAGAGCACCACGCTGTAGGGGCGGCGGCGGACGGCCTCCGTGAGCTGACCGCCCTCGTCGTGGCCCAGATAGCCCGGAGGCGCACCCAGCAGACGCGCCACGGTATGCTGCTCCTGATACTCCGACATATCGAACTTGAGCAGGGCTTTCTCGCTGCCGAACCAGCTCTCTGCCAGAGCCTTTGCCAGCGCGGTCTTACCGACGCCGGTCGGCCCGAGGAAGAGCATCGCGCCGATCGGCCGGCCCGGCTCCCCAAGCCCGGTGCGGCTGCGCCGGATGGCCCCGGCCACGGCGGCGACAGCCCGGCTCTGGCCCACGACTTCGGCGTTCAGGCGCTCTTCGAGGCGGGCAAGCCGCTCCCTCTCCTTTTCGCCCACCCGTTCTGCCGGGACGCCGCTGGCCTGCGCCACTACCCGGGCAATTTCCTTCCGGCTGAGGACGGGGTCTTTCTCCCCTTCCCGCTCGGCCCGGATGCGCACCGCCGCGCAGGCTTCGTCCACGAGGTCGATGGCCTTATCCGGCAGACAGCGCCCCGGCAGATACCGCACCGAGAGCTCCACGGCTTCCCGCAGGGCTTCGTTGGGCAGGCGGACGCCGTGATACCGCTCGTAGCGGGGTGCCAGACCTTCCAGTATATCCACGGCCTGCTTCGGCGTAGGCTCTTCGATTTGGACGCGGCCAAAGCGGCGCTCGAGGGCGGCGTCCTTCTGGATGTGGGTGCGGAACTCCTGATTCGTCGTCGCGCCGATGAGCTGCAGTTCGCCCCGGGCCAGCACCGGCTTTAAGATGCTGGCCGCGTCGATGGCCCCCTCTGCCGCACCGGCGCCGACGATGGTGTGGAACTCATCCACGAAGAGGATGGCGCTGCCGTCCCGGACGAGTTCTTCCAGCAGGTTCTTGAACCGCTCTTCGAAGTCGCCGCGGTACTTCGTACCGGCCACGAGGCTGGCCATGTCCAGCGCCAGCAGACGCCGCCCCTGAAGCATCCGGGGTACCTGCTTGTCGGCGATGCGCTGGGCAAGCCCTTCGGCCAGCGCGGTCTTGCCCACGCCCGGTTCCCCCACAAGGCAGGGATTGTTCTTCTGGCGGCGGCATAGGATCTCTACCATCCGGTCCAGCTCTTTCTCCCGGCAGAACACCGGGTCCAGCTCGCCGTCCGCCGCCCGGCGGGTCAAATCGCGGCAGTATTTGTCGCTGGCCCGGCTCCCCCGCGGCAGCGACGACGCCGAGCGCGGCTGGATCGGCAGGATGAACTGCCCTGAAAGCTGGCGGCACTCCCGCACCGCCTCGGTGAGCTGGACGCCCATGGATGCCAGCATGACCCCGGCGGCGCAGTCGGTGTCTTCCAGCATGGCGCAGAGCAGATGTTCCGGCTCGGCCCGGCTCAGGTGGGCGTTCTGCGCCCCGATGATGGCGTAGTCCATCGCCCGGCGCAGGTCCGCCGCCATATCGCCCCGGGCAAGCCTGGTGACTGAACCCTCCCGCCCGGCGGACAGCTGACGCCGCACTTCCAGCTCTGAGATGTTCTTCCCGGCCAGAAAGCGGGCCGCCGGGCCGCCGTCCGCTTGCAGCATCGCCCACAGCAGGTGGCCGGTGTCTGCCTTTTTGCAGCCCAGCCCTCCGGCCAGCTCCACCGCCTTATCCAGCAGCTGCCCCGCCTCCCGGGAGAAGCCCTTATACCGTCCTTTGCCGAATGCGTCCCAAATGCTCATTTGCCTGGCTCCTATCTTCCGTATTGCCCTGTTGCATACCCTGTTGCATCAAGAAACAGTATAGCCCCGGCAGGCGAGAAAAAATCAGAGCTTTGTGTCGCACCGGCCCAAAAACGCACCGAGAGATAAAACAAAAAAGCCATCTGAACGAATCAGATGGCTTTCTGGTTGACCTTACACTCCCCGAGTCGAACATCCTCGTCACTGTTTTTGGGTCCAGATTTTGTATCTCTCGTTCTCTCTCTTAACGCAACACCGCCCCTCTCCCAGAGCAATTCCGGGGGAGGGGCGGTCATCTGCTGTCGGTCAAGTTTTTGCAGCGCAGCGGGCAGCACTACACGAGCCGCCGCCACAGGCAGCACCGAGCCAAAAAGGCTGCGGCAGCTGTCCGGCATTGCGCACCATATTGCCAATGACGGCAAAATGGTCGATTTTGTTAAGGTCAACAAAATCGCAGACCATTTTCGTAGCGTGCCGAAATTGCTCTTGTACAGCGAACATATCGGTGAGGTCACCGATATGGCCGTATGTAGTGCTGCTCATAGTCAAAACCTCACTGATTTTGCAAGGCCGCCTTCATGCGGTCAAAGAAAAACTGAATCACGGCGCCGATGGTCTCATCGGTGATGGCCCAGCTGATGAGTCTGCCGTATTTGCTGGCGCTGAGGGCCATGCGGAGCATCTGCGCCACCCAAGGTCAGCGTCCGTGTACGCGCCGTGGGTGTTGTCCACCCGGCGCACCGCGTCGGCCAGATTCTTGTTGTCCCCGGTGTCCAGCCACTGGTTGATGCGGTCAAACTCGTCCGGTACGCTGTCCTTGGCAAAGCTGGCTCTCAGCTCCTGCGCCCGGCCGGTGCCGTAGGCCATGGCCCCGCCGCCCACGTTCTCCAGCACGTTCCCGCTCTTTGCCGGAACGCCCCATTTCTGCCCCATGTCCAGCGCCCGGGCTGCCGCTTCCGGCATCTGCCGCGCAGGGCCGCTGCCGCCGTCCTCTGTAGCAGCGCCCGCCATTTTACGTCCCGCAGAGCTTCCAGCGTCCAGCGGAAACTTGCCCGACACGCCAGTGGCTCCCACTCTGGGGGAGCTGGCGCGCAGCGCCTGAGAGGGCTCATTCCTCGCATCCACCTCCCCCATGTCGCTTATGTGCCGCTCGGTATACTGCTGTAAGGCTTTGTCCCGGGTGTTCTGCTCCTGTTCTGCCTGACGTTGTGCTTCCTTTTTGTCAAACTCCCGGCTCCACTGGCTCAACTGCTCCTTGGTGACGCTGCTCTTCTTTGTGGTGGTGTTCTGCGCAGTGCTGCCCGCCCCACTCACCTTGTCCGGGTTCTTTGCGGCAAATTCCCTGCTCCATTGTGCGAGCTGCTGTTTGGTTACTGCCATTCCGTCTTCTTCCCTTCTTTTTGTCTTGACAAATAGTATTGTATTTGTTATTCTGTTATTGAGGAGATGATGTCGTGAAAAGTTATTCGTCCCGCGAGGTCATAAAGGCGCTCAAGGCCGACGGCTGGTATGAGGTCAACTGCGTGGGCAGCCACCACCAGTATAAACACCCCGCCAAGCCCGGTCGCGTCACCGTAAAAGACCCCGATAAAGATATTCCCCGGGCTACGCTTAACCGCATTGAGCAGCAGTCCGGCCTTAAATTCCGCTGAATGATAGGAGGCTTTTCTGATGAAAAAGAATCTTCCCGACCGTTACTTCTATCCTGCCGTGTTTATCTACGAGGACGGGCAGGAGATCGCTGTCGATTTTCCCGACCTCGGTGTCGCCACCAGCGGTACGTCCGAGGACGACGCCCTGCTTTCCGCCCGCGAGCTGCTTGGCTGTGTGATGTGCGGGCTGGAAGAGGACGGCGAGCCTATCCCCGCCCCCTCGGCCCTGTCCGCTATCCAGCCTAAAGAAAACGAGCGGGTCGTGCTGGTCGATGCCTATATGCCGTCTGTCCGGCTCGCCAGCGTCAATCGTTCGGTAAACCGCACCGTCACTCTCCCGGCGTGGCTCAATGCCGCCGCCCTTGAACGCAATGTAAACTTCAGTCAGGTCCTTCAGGACGCGCTCAAGCACCAGCTCCACCTCGCCTGACTTTATCCCAAAGCCTCCTGCACACGGTCGTGCAGGAGGCTTTTCTGTTACCCTGCCAGCTCAAAGGCTTTCCAGATCTCATCGTCCGTGTATCCCTGATACTTCAGGCTGTCAAAAATAGTCTGGTCATCCGAGCCGTGGTTCCTCTGGCCCTTGATGGCGTTCGCCGCCACCTGCGCCCGCTGCGGGACACTCGACTGGCTTGCCGTTCTTCCGGTGCTCTGGCTCTGTCTGTTACTTGTCCCAGTACCCCACTTGTTTGCCGGGTCTCCTTTCCAGCTCTGCCCCGTCAGGCCTCGGTTCGTCTCCAACAGGTTCGGGGTGTCGTCCTTTATCCAGCCCGCATCCGTCAGCGTCCGCTTGTAGTAATCATATCGCGGGTCACTCGCTTTCATTGTGACAAACTCCTTCGACATACTCAGCAGCTGGGCATAGGTCGGGCTGCTCCTGCTGCCCGAAGAGCCGCCCGAGCTGCTGCTTCTCCGACCGCTGCCCGAAGAGCCGCTGTTGTTATTCTTATACAGCGCCGTGCTGTAGCTGCCCAGGACGCTCGGGTCGATGTTGTTTACCTTCAGCATACCGTTCGCCGTAACGTCCGCCGGGGCAAGCTGCGTGGCCTTTTGGTTCGCGGCCTTGCACTTCAGACGCCCTTCCTCGTCCACCAGCAGCACCAGCCGGTCGGCTTCCTCCCGCGCCCAGGTGGCGTCCAGCGCCGACGGCACGGTCTCCACATATCCGCTCACCAGCTTCTGCAGGGTCTCCAGCTTCGCGCCGTCCCCCTCGTCGCACTTGAGCAGAAAACTCCGGTTCTTCGCCGGGATCACGATCATGTAACGGTTCATTTCTTACTCCTCCGTATTGGCACGTCCGGTCTTCTCGGCCTTCTCCACACTCACATCGTCGAACACCCCTTCCATCGCCAGCAACACCCGGCGCTGTGCCGTGGGCCTCAGCCCCGCCCGCCGCATTGCGATCAGGCAGTAGCCCATGCAGGCCGCATTGCTCCACGGCCCGTTCAGATTCTTCAGCATTTCGTCCATCTTTTTCTCCTTTCTCACGCACTCTTCGGCGGGTCAGCGGCCCGTTTCGTGGCCAAACTTTTTGAACTATGATACAATACCCCCAGAAAGGAGGTGATTGTCACGTCTTGTGTAATCGATTTCCATATTCGCTGCCCTCAGTACTTTTCCTTTGAACAACCACCCTATCATGTGTCTATTGCATGGGTCGAAACGCCCGATACTCCCGAACCATTTTTCACGTGCCCGGGAGGTTGTGGCGGCTACCGGGATTGTTATGAGTGCAGATGGTGCCTGCGGACTGTTCAAGAAATGTTCACTCGTGGCGAGATCAGCTTTTATTGCGACCCTCGTTCCGTTTATGGAACATATCATGTAAAGCTCAATCAGATAATTTGTCCTCGTCCCGCAGGACCCGTTTCAGACCTGCCTTGACTGCCTGAGCCAGTTTCTTCCGGTACTCCCTGTCTTCCCGCTGCCACGGGTTGTTCATGGAGCCGTACCAGAAATTCAGTGCGTAGCAAAACTCGTCCAGTGCAGCACAAAGTGGGTCTTCTTCCCGAAATACGGTGGTCGTGTCCCTGCTCTCCTCTTCCACAGGAGCGCAGGGCTTTTTGCTTTCGTTGTTCATCTTTTTCTCCTTTCTCACGCACTCTTCGGCGGGTCAGCGGTCAACCCCGAAAAGCTCATTCGGAGTTACGCCCAACGCTTTGCAAATTGGCACGACGTCCTCCGATGTCATCTTCTTCCGTCCGCGAAGAAGAGCATTGAATTTTTTCGGGTCATAGTCTGCTGCCCTTGCAACCGCTGATTGCTTCATGCATTTTTCATCAATGATTTTATAAATCATCTCAGTTGCACTCATTCTGCACGCTCCTTTCATGTACAAGTTTCTTGGACATTTTTACAATAGCACAGGATTCTTGTTTAGTCAGGAGCTTTATTCAATTTTCTTGAACTTTCATCTTGACTTTTCAAGACGCGGCCTTTATATTTGCACCAGAACGAGATTTTTTAAGGAGGTGGTTCAAATGTCTTTTGCTTCTCGGCTCCGACAGGCGCGTGAGCAGGCTGGATTTACTCAGCAGGATTTAGCCAAGAAACTTGGTGTGACCAAAAACGCCATCAGCAACTATGAGAATGGTGTAAGCAGTCCAAAGTGGAAAATTCTGGTGGAAATTTTTGATATTCTTCACGTTGACCCCAATTTCCTGTATCAGGATGATTTTTCGTCCGAGCTTGCCGAAGCTCACGTCCTCACTCCCCAGCAGTCCGCTCTTTTAGCGGCCTTCGACCAGCTCAACGAGGAAGGCCAGACCAAGGCGGTGGAGTACGTCGAGGACCTCGTCCTCACCGGGCGTTATAAAAAACATCCTGCGTCTGGCCTGGACGCAAAGGACGCATAAATAAAAAAATCCCCGACACGAATGTGTCAGAAATATGAATAAAGTTTTGATTTTATATGCGTGTCAATAGTATTTTTGGATTTTCTTTGTTGCAAAAGCAACATTTCACTTTTTTTTCGTGTACAATTATGCTCATTGGGCGTATAATAAAGGTGCAAGAACATCAAGTTCCTGCCATGACATGAAAAGACTGCTTTGTCTTTGCTTGTCCGCTGAAAGAGGGTAACCCCTCCCTGCCATGAAAAATAGGGGAATTAAAAAAGCGGTGAGCTCTTACCGTGAGTAGAGAATTAAAAAAGCGGAGAACCTCTGCCGTATAGTGAGGAATGAAAAAGGGTGCGGGGCGGCTAGCTGTTCCGCACCTTCTTGGGTTAAAGGAGCTGAATCATGGGGAAGTTTCAATTTTACCACATAAATGAACACTATGTCAGCTATTTACATAGCATCGATAATCGAGTCCAGTATAATAAAGGTCAGCGTCGCCCGTATGTCGGAGTGGTACTTTCTATTAATGGCGTCGATTATTATGTTCCTTTAGAGTCCCCGAAAGATAATCACGCTAATATCAAAGGTGGCGGTCCTGTCATGAAGTTGGATGAAGGGCGCCTTGGTGTGATGGGTTTCAATAATATGATTCCCGTTTTGGATTCCTGTTTAATTAAATTTGACATTCAGGCGGTTAGAGATACGAAGTATAAAATGCTTCTCTTAAACCAACTTGAATACTGTAACAAAAATCGAGACCTTATTCTTCAGCGCGCTCAGACCACTTACCGCCGGGCTTTGAGTCGAAAAATTCCTCTCTACCAAAAGGTATGCTGTAATTTTGAGAAGCTGGAGAGAAAGAGTAAGAGATACGATCCCAACTATGTTCCATCCAAAAAGAAGATTCATGTCACCGTACCTTCCGAATAAAACATTTCAAGAGCGCCTTATCAGGTGCTCTTTTTTAGTATTTACAATATTTTGAATGGAGATAAATCTTATGTCCACCCACCCCCATCCCGAATCTGCCCGCATCATCCGCGAGGCACGGCAGGCCGCCGGGCTGACGCAGCTGGAACTTGCGGAGAAGCTTGGTGTCACCATCGGCACGATCAGCTATTATGAGCGAGGCGCAGGCCAGCCCAAAATCGATAATCTCTTTGCACTCTGCGACATCCTGCACATCAGACCCGCCGACCTCCTGCGTGCCGATTCATAAACCTAACGCCCTCGCCAGTGTTTCCACCAGCGGGGGCGCAAAGGAAGCATAAATAAAAAATCCCCGACACAAATATGTCGGGACTGTGAACAAAATTTTAATTTTATATGCGTGTCAATAGAGTTTTTCAACTTTTTTCGTGACATTTGCAACAGTTCATATTTTTTTCATATACAATTCGGGCTTGGCAGAGTATAATATGGATAACAGAACCCGTCGAGCCTCTGAGTGCGAAAGCATTCAAGCGTATCATGGCGGGTCTTTTTTTATACTTTTTTATCCATGAGGTTCTTTATGACGTTAAAAATCAAGGATTTCTGCACATATGAGCAACAGTTGGATATTCTTCGCAGACGCGGACTCATTATTCACGATGAAGCCATTGCGTTGAGACACCTTCGCGAGAAAAATTACTATCGGCTCAGTGCGTATTCTCTTACTCTACGTTCTTATAATCCTTGTTCTGGTGAGGACCATTTTCATGCAGGTGCATCCTTTGATGATATTGTAGAGCTTTACGATTTTGATGAGCAGTTTCGCTCTGTCGTTCTTTCAGCCTGCACTATCGTTGAAACCAACCTGAAGGCCTATGTCGCATATTATCATTCTCAAAAATATGGACCTACTGGATACCTAAACAACAAAAACTTTGAGGTCCCATGGAATCATGCCAAGTTGCTAAATGCGCTTTCAAAATCTCTGCATCTGCGCAAGGATGAGCCGTTTGTCCTTCATCATCACAATGATTTGAACGATATTTATCCTGTTTGGGTCATCGTCGAGGTACTGTCTTTTGACCAAATTTCAATGATGTACAAAAATTTGCTTTCCACTGACCGTGCTGCGATTGCGCGCGAATTCTACGGCATTCCTTCTCGAAAATATATCGAAAACTGGACGCACTGCGCAGTTGTTGCTCGTAATATTGCCGCACATGGAGCACGTTTTTACCATCGCCCTCGAATCAATCCTCCTGCAAAACTTCCTAAAGGCATCAATGACTATGGTACAAAGCCATTTGGCTTTATATACGCGATTTATCATCTTCTGCCCACGTTCAGTCGAACACAGTTTGTAACAAATATTCAGGAGTGCTTTGATTCTCACCCGCTGGCAAAACCGTCTGAACTTGGCTTTCCTCTTCATTGGAAAGAAATCCTGATTCAAAACTAATTTTATATCAAATCGAGGTGCTTATTTATGTCCACCCGCAGCCACCCCGAATCCGCCCGTATCATCCGGGAGGCACGGCAGGCCGCCGGGCTGACGCAGCTGGAACTTGCGGAGAAGCTTGGTGTCACCATCGGCACGATCAGCTATTATGAGCGAGGCGCAGGCCAGCCCAAAATCGATAATCTCTTTGCACTCTGCGACATCCTGCACATCAGACCCGCCGACCTCCTGCGTGCCGATTCATAAACCTAACGCCCTCGCCAGTGTTTCCACCAGCGGGGGCGTTTGTACAAAAAAATCCCGGCAGCCTTGTACGATAAAAGCCGCCGGGCGCGCATGGGGTGCATGTCGGAGAAAGCAACACAGTCAATGACTCTTCGCCTGCTGACACATCCAGTATACCATACCTCATGTGCATCGGCAAGCAAGTCGGAAAGGAGTTTTTGTGGCCAGAAAAAAAGAGAGCACACAGCCCCGCCTTGTCGCCTACTACCGCTACTCTGGCGGCAGCCGCCAGACGGAGCAGTCCATCGAGGGCCAGCGCCGGGACTGCGAGGCCTACGCCCGCGCCCATGGCATGACCATCCTGCGCGAGTATGTGGACCGCCATACCAGCGGCAAAACAGACGACCGCGCCCAGTTCCGGCAGATGATCGATGACAGCGCAAAGCGCACCTTTGACTTGGTCATCTGCTGGAAGACCGACCGCTTTGCCCGCAACCGGTACGACAGCGCCGTGTACAAAAAGCAACTGCGTGACAATGGTGTCAGCGTCATCTATGCCGCCGAGAGCAACATCGAGGGCGCCGAGGGCATCATCATCGAGGGCCTGATGGAGGCTCTGGCCGAGTATTACTCCGCCGAGCTGGCCGAGAAGGCCCGCCGGGGGATGCGGGAGTCAGCCCTCAAAGGCCAGACTCTGGGCCGGACTCCCCCTCTGGGTCTGACGGTAGACAGCACCAAGCACTACGTCATAGATCCGGCGGGTGCGGATACGGTGCGCCTTATCTTTGAGCTGTACGCAAGCGGCCTCAGCATCGCCTCCATCATAAGACGGCTCAATGGCATGGGCCTTCGCACCGTCCGAGGCAATCCTTTTGATAAGAGCAGCATCAGCCGCATCATCCGCGACGAGAGGTATCGCGGCGTATACGTCAGCAAAAAATTCGATGTCCGCATCGAGGGCGCTATCCCGCCCATCATCGACGACGACCTGTGGGAAAGGACACAAAAAGTGATCAACCTCAACCGTCAGAGCCGTGCTCCCCACTCTGCCAAGGCAAACTATATCCTCTCCGGTAAGCTGTACTGCGGCGAATGCGGCTGCCTGATGAAGGGCATCTGCGGCCACAACCCCTCTGGCCGCGTCTATCATTACTATTCCTGCCCGAGCCGCAGCCTTGGCCGCCCCTGTACCCGGAAAAATATGCCGAAGGATGTGCTGGAAAAGCTCGTAGTGGAGTCCACTTCCAATCTGCTGCTCCGGCCGGAAAACATCCAGCAGCTTGCAGACGCCATCGTGAGCTTGCAGCAGGCCGAGGCGTCCCGCCCCGATCCGGAGCGTGCAGCCCTGGAGCAGGCGCTTGCTGAGATCCGCCGCAAAATCGGCAACATCCTGAGCGCCATCGAAAACGGCACCGCCAGCGCCGCCCTGACCTCCCGGCTGTCCGATCTGGAGCAGCAGGAAAGCGCCCTCGATCACCAGCTTGTCTCGCTCTCCACACCGGAGCCGTTTACGTTGAGCCGTGATGAGGTCATCTTCCTGCTTGAGCAGTTCCGTGTCTCCCCGTCCGAGCGCACCAACGCCTACTGCCGCCGCCTTGTGGATACCTTTGTCGATAAGGTCGAGCTGACCAACCGGGAGCTGATCATCCACTTCAACATTTCCAAATCCACCGAAAACAAAAATTCCCAGTCAAACAATGGATGTTCGACTGGGAATCGTCTGGTTGGGGATGAGAGAATCGAACTCCCACAAGTAGAGTCAGAGTCTACCGCACTACCACTATGCAAATCCCCAATATCCTGTTGTGTTTCGCGGCATCGGGCCGGTCAACGTGTGTTATTATAGCCGCCTCCGGGCGCTTTGTCAAGCGGATTTTTGAAAAAAGTTGTACTTTTTTCTCGCAAGCCGCGATTCAGACGTACCTTCGAGCAATTCAGAGAAGCCGACGCCTGACCGGGCAGAAGCAATTTCTTCTGCACTCTCTTGTGGCATTTTCTGCACGCTCCGCACCATACAATAAGGTGTACCTGATTTTTTACTTGTTAATAAAGGAGGACGCCTTATGCTGCAAACCCCATCCAAGACCACCCAGACTCTGCTTTCGCCCCGCATCCCCCGCGACAACGAGCACGAGCGCTACCACCCCGAGCTGGAAGAAGAGCTGAAAGAGTGCCTGTTCTGCCTGCGGCGGAACGCGATGATGTTCGACCTCGAGGTGGACTCCGACCTCATCGAGCAGCGCATCTACGAGCGGCAGGCGCTTTTGTGCCGCTACCGCTACCTGCTGGCCCGCGCCCGGGAGCTGGGACTGCATACCATCCTGAAAAAGTATCAGCCGCTGGGATAAAAACCTACCCGCGAAATCTTGACAGAATCCGCACATCGTGTTATCATACATAAAGATAACACTGTATACAGAGCGCTGTATGCGAAACTTTGGAGCTTAGAGAGGTTTTCAACTATGGAACGTATTAAGACTATCGCTACTCGTGACCTGACCAAGAGCGTCGTGACCGGCGGCTGCGGCGAGTGCCAGACTTCTTGCCAGTCTGCCTGCAAGACCTCCTGCGGCGTCGCAAACCAGAAGTGCGAGAACAGCAATAAGTAATCATTGCAGACCCTATGCCGCCTTTGCAGGGCGGCATTTTTTTATGGCAATTATAGATTGGAGAATGAAATGGTACATCAGTATCAACTGAACGGATATAACATCGTGCTGGACAGCTGCAGCGGCTCGGTCCATGTCGTGGACGACGTGGCTTACGACGTCATTGCGATGTACAAAGAGCACTCTGCCGACGAGATCGTGGCCGCCATGCTGGCAAAGTATGCCGACCGCCCCGACGTCACCGAGGCCGACCTGCGCCAGTGCCTCGAGGACGTGGCCTCTCTGGAAGCCGCCGGCAAGCTTTGGGCTCCCGACGTCTACAAGGACATGGCTTTCGACTTCAAGAACCGCCAGACGGTGGTCAAGGCGCTCTGCCTCCACGTCGCCCACACCTGCAACCTCAACTGCTCCTACTGCTTCGCCTCGCAGGGCCGCTATCAGGGCGACCGCGCCCTGATGAGCTTCGAGGTAGGCAAGCGGGCCATGGACTTCCTCATCGAGAACTCCGGCACCCGCCGCAACCTCGAGGTCGATTTCTTCGGCGGCGAGCCTCTGATGAACTTCGACATGGTCAAAAAGCTCGTCGCCTACTGCCGCGAGCAGGAGAAGATCCACAACAAGAACTTCCGCTTCACCATGACCACCAACGGTATGCTCATCGACGACGATGTCATCGACTTCTGCAACAAGGAGTGCCACAATGTCGTGCTGAGCCTCGATGGCCGCAAGGAAGTCCATGACCGCTTCCGCAAGGACTACGCAGGCCGCGGCAGCTATGACGCCATCGTGCCGAAGTTCCAGGAGTTCGTGAAAAAGCGCGGCGACAAGAACTATTACATGCGCGGCACCTACACCCACTACAACACCGACTTCACCAACGACATCTTCCACATGGCCGACCTCGGCTTCACGGAGCTGAGCATGGAGCCGGTCGTCACCAAGCCCACCGACCCCAGCGCCCTCACCGCCGAGGATCTGCCCATCCTCAAGGAGCAGTACGAGATCCTCGCCAAGGAGATGATAAAGCGCGACCGCGAGGGCCGCGGCTTCACCTTCTACCATTACATGATCGACCTCACCGGCGGCCCCTGCATCTACAAGCGCATCTCCGGCTGCGGCTCCGGCACCGAGTACATGGCCGTCACCCCCTGGGGCGACCTCTACCCCTGCCACCAGTTCGTCGGCGACCCCAAGTACCTGATGGGCGACATCTGGAAGGGTGTCACCAACACCGCCGTGCGGGATGAGTTCAAGCACTGCAACGCCTACGCCCGCCCCGAGTGCAAGGACTGCTGGGCCAAGCTCTACTGCTCCGGCGGCTGTGCGGCCAACGCCTACCACGCCACCGGCAGCATCACCGGCGTCTACGAGTACGGCTGTGAGCTGTTCAAGAAGCGCGTCGAGTGCGCCATCATGATAAAAGTTGCTGAGAACCAGGAGCTGGCAGCTCAGGGCATCGAAGTTCCCATCGAGCTGGGCGGCACCTGCAACGCCTGCGCAGACGGCGAAGCCTGCGAATAAAGCCATGAACACTCCTGTCGTCGATTTTGTCCGTCGCTACGCCCGGCAGCGCACCACCCGGATGCATATGCCGGGCCACAAGGGCCGCGGCCCGCTGGGCTGCGAAGAGCTGGACATCACAGAAATTGCGGGCGCAGACGAGCTGTACGAAGCCGAGGGCATCATCGCTCAGAGCGAGGCCAACGCCACGCAGCTCTTTGGCACCGCCCGCACCTATTACAGCACCGAGGGCAGCAGCCAGTGCATCCGGGCCATGCTCCGCCTTGCGCTCCAAATGCGGCCCGCAAAGGCAGGCCGTCCTGTCCTGCTGGCGGCGCGGAACGCCCACAAGGCACTGCTCTACGCGGCGGCTCTGCTGGACTTCGACGTCCAGTGGCTCTGGCCCGCGCCGGATGCCGCCGGGGCGCTCTGCACCTGCCCTGTGGAGCCGGAGGCGCTCTCTTCTGCGCTGGACGAGCTGGCCGCCGAGGGCCGCATGCCCTTCGGCGTCTACCTCACCAGCCCGGACTATCTGGGCTTCGTGCAGGACATCGCGGGGCTGTCGGCGGTCTGCCACGCCCACGGCCTGCCCCTTCTGGTGGACAACGCCCACGGCGCCTATCTCCACTTTTTGAAGGAGGGCAGCCGCCACCCCATCCAGCTGGGCGCGGACCTCTGCTGTGACTCGGCCCACAAGACCCTGCCCGTCCTCACGGGCGGTGCCTATCTGCACCTTGGTTCGTCCGTGCAGGCCGACGAGGCCGCTGTGCGCAATGCGCTGGCTCTCTTCGGCTCCACCAGCCCCTCTTATCTCATTTTGCAGTCGCTGGACGCCGCCAACGCGGTTCTGGCCGACAGCTTCCGGGAGAAGCTGGACGTCTGCCGCTGGCGGCTGGGGATGCTCTGCCGGGAGCTGGATGCTCTCCGGCCCGGGCTGGCGCTCCCCCTCACCGGGGCGCACCGCGAGCCTCTCA
>OBAA01000602.1_pt1 | contig 32413 bp, 30 predicted proteins | sample 1475961 | NCBI WGS metagenome assembly OBAA01 (sample SAMEA2579960, study PRJEB22360) | human gut metagenome | biome: human gut; feature: human-associated habitat; material: faeces | place: Denmark | collected 2008/2010 | reverse complement strand
AGGTCGTGTTGATAAGTTCATGAGCCGTTACGGTGACCGTAAGAAGAAATAATTCAATCTTTCGTTAAGATGAAAAAAGAGGAGATTTCCAGCAGGAAATTTCCTCTTTTTCGTTTCAATCAGTTCTTATTCTTGCAAAGCTAAGAAATAAAGACTTCCATAAAAGCTCCCACCAGACCACCTAAAAACTATCAAATAGGACCTAAAAACTATCCGTGGATAGATTTTAGGTGAAAATCCGTCAATATCTCCCCCGTCACTTTTTAAAAATTCCTGTAAACTTGCATCATCAAAATATTTACAACGAATACTCACAAATTAAAAAGCAACGCATATGAAAAGTTTAAGCTTCAGAAAAGATTTAGTAGGAGTACAGGACGAATTACTACGCTTCGCATACAAGCTAACAACCGACCGCGAAGAAGCAAACGACTTGTTGCAGGAAACATCATTAAAAGCATTGGATAATGAAGAGAAATATACGCCTGATACAAATTTCAAAGGATGGATGTATACCATCATGCGCAATATCTTTATCAACAACTACCGCAAAGTAGTTCGCGACCAGACATTCATCGACCGTACCGACAATCTTTATCACTTGAATTTGCCGCAAGATGCAGGTTTTGAAAGCACGGAGAAAACATACGACCTGAAAGAAATGCATCGGGTAGTCAATGCATTACCCAAAGAATACAGAATACCCTTTGCTATGCACGTTTCAGGATTCAAATATCGTGAAATAGCAGAAAAGCTAAACCTTCCGTTAGGCACCGTAAAAAGTCGCATATTCTTCACACGTCAGAAACTGCAGGAAGAATTGAAAGACTTTCGCTGACAACTTTTAAAATTCAGCCCCTATATACAAACTAAAGGACCGTACCATTCTTCACAGAGTAGTGCGGTCCGTATATTAACTGGCTAAGGGGAACTATTACCAGGTAATATAAAAATGGTATAGTTAAGGGAATATACCATACCATTATATCATCTAATTTCCTGAAAATTATCGATTGTTAAATAGTACTATTCAGGAAAAATACTTCCTATTATCATATATAATATTCGGCAGGAAAAAAAGACGGTCCTGCTGACCCGTTGCACTACATATTACAGTCCACGAGGGATGAGATACAGTGGGCGCATTAACGCTCCACACGGGGGACAGAACCGTATATCTAAGGAAGCCACGAGCATATTCCCACATGCTCGTAGCTCAAATTCGAGAATTAAATTCTCATATCGCATTCCGCGACTGTAATACTAGTGCGGTGCAAAAGTGGGAATAATCTCTGATAAAATCAACAGAAAATGCATTTTTTATCTATAAACAATCATTTTCCTTTAATGTTGATACTAATTTCACATTTCTAATAAACCATTCTTTGCTGAACATAGTCAAGTGTCAAATTGTTTACTCCCCAAACAATGAACGACTTATGAAAAATATCTATGTGATTGCACTTGCAGCCATCCTATTGGAAGGCTGTGGGCAAAAGAAAGAGACGACGGTACCCGCCACCCGACCTGTAAAAACAACCATTGTCGAGTCAAGGTCAGTGATCAGAAAAGATTTCTCCGGCATTGTAGAAGCAGTGGAGTACGTCAAGCTGGCATTCCGTGTCAGTGGACAGATCATCAACTTGCCTGTTATCGAAGGAGAGAAAGTAAAGAAGGGGCAGCTGATTGCATCTATCGATCCCAGAGATATCGCGTTGCAGTATGCTGCCACCAAATCCGCTTACGAAACGGCTTCTGCACAAGTAGAGCGTAACAAGCGCCTGCTCTCCCGGCAAGCGATCTCTGTGCAGGAATATGAAATTAGTCTTTCCAATTACCAGAAAGCGAAATCGGAGTACGAACTGTCCACCAACAACATGCGTGATACCAAACTGACAGCTCCTTTCGACGGCTCTATCGAAAAACGTCTGGTAGAGAATTATCAGCGTGTCAATTCAGGAGAAGGGATCGTACAACTGGTCAACACCCAGAACCTGCGTATTAAATTTACCATACCGGATGTCTATCTTTATCTCCTTCGTGCCAAAGATCCCCGTTTCCTTGTAGAGTTTGATACCTTCAAGGGTCATGTGTTCAAGGCGAGACTGGAGGAATATCTGGACATATCAACCGAAGGAACTGGTATTCCGGTTAGCATTACTATTGACGATCCCTCTTTCGACCGGGATTTGTATGCCGTAAAACCCGGTTTCACTTGCAGTATCCGTTTCACAGCCGATGTAGGTCCGCTGGTACAGGAGAGTTGGACGATCATACCGCTCAGCGCTGTTTTCGGTGAAAGTGACGGTAATAACATGTACGTCTGGGTAGTCGAAGGCAACAAAGTGCACAAACGAAAAGTAGTAGTCAACGCCCCTACAGGAGAAGCGCAAGTGCTCGTATCCGAAGGGTTGAAACCCGGAGAACAAATCGTTATTGCAGGAGTATACCAGTTGGTAGAAGGAGAAAATGTTAAATCAATGGACTATTAAAAAAATGAATTTAGCAAAATATTCACTGGATAACACGAAGATCATCTATTTCTTCCTTGCCGTGCTGCTGATTGGAGGCATTACTTCTTTTGGAAAGCTGGGCAAGAAGGAAGATGCTCCCTTCGTTATCAAATCAGCGGTCATCATGACGCGCTATCCGGGAGCCGAACCGGCAGAAGTAGAACGGCTGATCACAGAACCTATCTCCCGTGAGATACAAAGTATGAGCGGTGTGTACAAGATTAAATCAGAGTCTATGTACGGACTTTCCAAAATCACGTTTGAGCTGCAACCCTCGCTTTCCGCCAGTTCCATACCCCAGAAATGGGATGAGCTACGACGCAAAGTACTCAATATTCAACCACAGTTGCCTAGTGGTGCTTCCACTCCGACTGTCTCTGACGACTTCGGCGACGTATTCGGTATCTATTACGGACTGACGGCAGATGATGGCTTCACTTATGAAGAAATGCGCAACTGGGCTGAACGAATCAAGACACAAGTAGTCACTGCAGACGGTGTGATGAAAGTTGCACTGTTCGGAGTGCAGACAGAAGTAGTCAATATCTTCGTTTCTACCAACAAACTAGTGGGAATGGGCATTGATCCCAAGCAGCTGGCCAACCTGCTACAATCGCAGAATCAGATTATCAACACCGGAGAAATCCGTGCAGGCGTGCAGCAACTGCGGGTGACCGCCAACGGTATGTACACCACCATAGACGATATCCGCAATCAAGTCATCACTACCAAAGCCGGACAGGTGAAACTAGGCGATATAGCCGTTATCGAGAAAGGGTATCTCGACCCTCCTTCCAACATCATGCACGTGAACGGAAAACGGGCTATCGGTATCGGTGTATCCACCGACCCGCAAAGAGATGTAGTGCAGACGGGTGAGAACGTAAAAGTAAAACTGAACGAGCTCCTCCCCCTCATGCCTGTGGGACTGGAACTGCAAAGCCTCTACCTCGAAAACGAGATCGCCAACGAAGCCAACAACGGATTTATCATCAACCTGATCGAATCCATCCTGATCGTGATTGTCATTATCATGCTGGTGATGGGACTCCGTGCCGGTCTGCTCATCGGCTCTTCGCTGATTTTCTCTATCGGAGGTACACTGCTCATCATGTCTTTCTTCGGTGTCGGACTCAACAGAACGTCCCTGGCAGGATTTATCATCGCCATGGGTATGCTGGTGGACAACGCCATCGTAGTGACGGACAACGCCCAAATAGCCATTGCCCGAGGTGTAAACCGACGGAAAGCCCTGATAGACGGAGCAACCGGACCACAATGGGGCTTGCTCGGAGCAACTTTCATTGCCATCTGCTCCTTCCTGCCGCTTTACCTTGCTCCCTCTGCTGTAGCGGAAATCGTAAAACCGCTGTTTGTGGTACTTGCCATTTCACTAGGACTGAGCTGGGTACTTGCCCTGACGCAGACTACCGTATTCGGAAATTTCATTCTGAAAGCCAAAGCAGGAGACGGAACGAAAGATCCATACGATAAGCCGTTCTATCATAAATTCGCTTCTATCCTTGGAGTGCTGATCCGCAAAAAAGCTGTCACATTGGTATCCATGGTAATACTCTTTATCATCTCGCTCATTATCATGGGAACGATGCCGCAAAACTTCTTCCCGTCGCTCGATAAGCCCTATTTCCGGGCAGACGTATTCTATCCGGACGGATATAGCATCAATGACGTAGTGAAAGAGATGAAATCGGTAGAAGAACATCTGGCGAAGCAGCCGGAAGTAAAAAAGGTATCCATCACGTTCGGCAGCACCCCGCTGAGATATTACCTCGCTTCCACTTCTGTCGGTCCGAAGCCGAATTTTGCGAATGTACTCGTTGAATTGACAGACAATAAATATACAAAAGAATACGAAAAGAATTTTGACGAATACATGAAAGCCAATTATCCGAGCGCAATCACACGGACCAGTTTGTTCAAGCTGTCCCCCGCAGTGGATGCATCCATCGAAATCGGATTTATCGGTCCGAATGTGGATACGCTTGTATCACTTACCAATCAGGCAATAGCCATTATGCACCAGAATCCGGATTTAATTAATATCCGCAATTCGTGGGGAAACAAAATACCCGTCTGGAAACCGGTTTACAGCCCGGAACGGGCACAACCGCTGGGTGTATCCCGACAGGGAATGGCACAGAGCATTCAGATCGGTACCACGGGAATGACTTTGGGAGAATACCGGCAGGGAGATCAGGTACTTCCTATCCTATTGAAAAATAACCAGCTGGATTCATTCCGGATCAATGATCTGCGCACATTGCCCGTATTCGGGACAGGCAACGAGACGACCAGTTTGGAACAGGTAGTATCTGAATTTGACTTCCAGTACCGGTTCTCGAACGTGAAAGACTATAACCGGCAGATGGTGATGATGGCACAATGCGACCCGCGTCGCGGGACCAATGCGATTTCCGCTTTCAACCAGGTATGGTCGCAGGTACAGCAGGAGATAAAAATACCGGAAGGATATACCATGAAGTATTTCGGTGAACAGGAAAGTCAGGTGGAATCGAATGAAGCGCTGGCCAAAAACTTACCGCTGACATTCTTCCTGATGTTTGTGACGCTGCTCTTCTTGTTCAAGACGTATCGCAAGCCGACCGTCATCCTGTTAATGCTGCCGCTGATCTTCATCGGTATCGTGCTGGGACTGCTCGTACTCGGCAAGTCGTTCGACTTCTTCTCCATATTGGGTCTGCTAGGTCTGATTGGTATGAACATCAAGAACGCTATCGTACTGGTAGACCAAATTGATTTGGAAACAGCAGCAGGCAAAAAACCGCTGGACGCAGTCATCAGTGCCACGACCAGTCGCATCATTCCGGTAGCGATGGCCTCCGGAACAACGATTCTGGGTATGTTACCGCTACTGTTTGACGCCATGTTCGGCGGAATGGCCGCCACCATCATGGGCGGACTGTTAGTAGCCTCGGCATTGACACTATTCGTCCTTCCTGTAGCCTATTGCGCCATCCACCGGATCAAAGGAGAACAATAATTATCCATTATCAACTATCCATTATCCATTAAAAGATTATCCATGAAAGAAATGAAAACTCAACTCATACTATTTTCACTGTTGCTCCTTGGCTCCACAGCCTGGGCGCAACAGCCCTGCCTGAGTCAGGAAGCCTACCGCGAAAAAGTGGAGGCTTACAGCCAGATATTGAAACAACAAAAACTAAAGACATTGGCCAGTTCGGAGGCGCGAAAGATAGCCCATACAGGTTTCCTGCCGAAAATCGACGTAAATGCAGACGGTACCCTGAACATGAGCGACCTTAGCGCATGGAACGAACCGGTGGGCGAATACCGCAACCATACCTACCAAGGAGTATTTGTCGTATCACAGCCACTCTACACAGGCGGTGCGCTCAATGCCCAACATCAGATAGCGAAGGCAGACGAAAAGCTGAACCAGCTGAACGAGGAACTCACGTTAGACCAGATTCACTATCAAAGTGATGCTGTCTACTGGAATGCCTCCGCTTCAAAAGCCATGCTACAAGCGGCCGACAAATACCAGAGCATTGTCAAACAGCAATATGACATTATTCAAGACCGTTTCGATGACGGAATGATCAGCCGTACAGATCTTCTGATGATTTCCACCCGGCTGAAAGAAGCGGAACTGCAGTATATCAAAGCGCGCCAGAATTATACATTAGCGCTGCAACAGCTGAATATTCTGATGGGAGAAGCGCCGAATACTCCTGTAGACAGCCTGTACAACATCGGAATGATCTCCGCTCCTGTCCGGATACTGCCTCTGGAAGATGTTTTGCAACGACGTGCCGATTATGCCAGTACGGAAGTAAACATCATGAAGAGCCAGGCACAACGTAAAGCGGCTCTCAGCCAGTTCAATCCCCAATTAAACATGTATTTCAGCGGTGGCTGGGCAACGGCCACACCCAACTTGGGATACGACGTATCTTTCAATCCCATCGTAGGAGTCAATCTGAATATTCCCATTTTCCGCTGGGGAGCCCGTTTCAAGACGAACCGGCAGCAGAAGGCATATATCGGAATACAAAAGTTGCAACAGAGTTATATGACGGACAATATCAACGAAGAACTGTCGGCAGCTCTCACCAAACTGACGGAAACAGAATCTCAGGTGAAAACAGCGAAAGAAAACATGAGTCTGGCAAATGAGAATCTGGATCTGGCCACTTTCTCCTACAAGGAAGGAAAAGCGAGCATGGTAGATGTACTTTCCGCCCAGTTGTCATGGACGCAAGCACACACCAATCTGATCAATGCTTATCTGGCAGAGAAGATGGCTGTGGCTGAATACAAGAAGGTGACCAGCGAATAGATAAAAACAAAATTAGGCACGGATGACACGGATTTCACGGTTTTAAGAGTTGAGTAACTAAAAACCGTGTTTATCCGCGCAATCCGTGCCTAATTTTTATTGGTTGTTCTTTTTATTATGCAAGGAAGGAGATCAGTACACCCGCAGCTACTGCCGAGCCGATTACCCCTGAGATGTTACTTGCCATACAATACTGCAATACATGATTCTTCGGATCGTATTTCAACGCAATCTCATTCGCCACACGGCTTGCCATCGGAACGGCACTCAGTCCGGTAGCTCCGATCAGCGGATTAATCTTCTTCTTGGAGAATAGATTCACTAACTTCACAAAGAAGATACCACCGGTAATAGAAAGAGCAAATGCAAGGAAACCACCGATGACAATACCGATTGTCGTCCAGTTCAAGAAGGCTTCAGCCGTCATGGTTGCACCTACCGAAAGTCCGAGGAAGATAGTAGCGGCATTCATGATACTGTTGGAAGCAGCATCGAACAGACGGAAAGTATTGCTTCCGATTTCTTTCACCAGATTACCGAACATCAGCATACCGATCAAAGGTACTGCACTCGGCACGAAGAGAGCTACAATCGTAGTCACTACAATCGGGAAAATAATCTTCAGTACACGCAGATTCTTGATTTCCGTCTTCGAAGGATATTTCTTTTCCTGTTCCTTCATGTTGATGCTCAGTTCTTTCTTAGTACAGAACAGCTTCACTACCAACGGAATGATCACAGGCACCAGTGCCATATAAGAATAAGCGGCAATAGCGATCGGACCCAGCAAATGCGGAGCCAGCTTGATCGTTGTAAAGATGGCTGTCGGTCCGTCCGCACCACCGATAATACCCAGTGAAGCAGCTTCTTGCGGAGTGAATCCCATCAGGATGGCTACCAGCAGAACAGTAAAGATACCTAACTGTGCAGCAGCTCCAAAGATGGAAAGATGCAGATTACGCAACATCGGTCCGAAGTCCGTCAACGCACCGACCCCCATAAAGATGATCGGAGGCAGGAAACCGGTCTTGATCAGCATATAATAGATGAAGTTCATAATTCCCAGTTCATGCGCAATGTCATGCAAAGGCATTTCCCAGATATTCTTCATCACACCGTTTATCATCACCATACCATTCTCATCTGCCTGTATCACTCCCATATCTCCTCCGGGGAAGTTGGCAAGCAACACACCGAAAGCAATCGGAACAAGCAGCAGCGGTTCGTACTGTTTCTTGATACCCAGATAAAGCAGGACGAACGCGATGGCATACATTATCAGGAACTGCGGTTCGGCAATGATATTGCTGAACGCAGTCATGTCATATAAGTTCTCAAATATTTCGTTCATTATCCTATCTTCATTAATACGTCATCTTCTGAAACAGCATCTCCCGGGTTGACACAGATAGCAGTCACTGTACCGCCAAACTCTGCACGGATGGCATTGTAGGTCTTCATCGCTTCTACATAGCAGATTACATCACCTTCTTTCACAGTGTCACCTACTTGCAAAGGAGTTTCCTGCGCACCTTTCACTAAGAAGAACTTGCCTTCCAACGGAGAAAGTACTTCTTTACCCTCTCCTGCCGGAGCAGCGGCAGCACCCGCAGGAGCAACAGGTAGTTCGGCATCACCGTATGCTACCGTCACACGATAAGCCTGTCCGTCCACTTGTACGGTCAGTGTCTTCGGTTTGGCATCTTCTTCCGGAGATTTATCTTTTTCGGCACGACGTTTGGCTACGTCTTCCAGGAAGTCTTCTTTTGCTTTGCCACTCTTGTAAGCCTCATATTGAGCCGGGTGCATAGCATATTCGAAGAGTTCTTCGTCGTCCTGTCCCACTTCCCATTTGTTCTCTTTCATCAGTTTGCGATATTTGTCGAGGGCATCGGGATAGTTATTCTGCGGATCACCTTCAAAGAACTTACGGCCTTCACGCTCTGCCTTTTCAATGATTTCGGGAGCAAGTTTGCCCGGCAGACGTCCGGCTTTACCCAGAATCATATCCCAAATATCATCGGCAATCATTCCCCAACGTTCTTTTCCTTTTTCCATGGCCATCACATTCATCATGGCGAGGTTCTTCACGTATTGGCTGAACGGAGTCACCAATGGAGGATAACCGACACGAGGCCATACGTAAGCTACTTCATCAAAGAGCTTGATGAGCAACTGGTCTTGCGTCATAAACGGCAGATTATGTTTTGCCTTATATTTATTGATTGATTCCAGATTGGATTCAAGGTCGGCCATCAAACTACCCATCATACCGCCGGGAAGTCCGGGAGCAATCAGCAAGGAGTTCATCAGGCGGTTTTTCGGGCTGATATACAAGCCGAGGAAGTCGTCCATAAATTCCTGAATCATGCCGCGCACTTTCATGTAGGCTTCCATATTGATTTCGGGCACTTGATATCCGGCGTCTTTCAGCATTGCCTGCACACTAAGCAAGTCAGCGTGACCTGTTCCCCATGATAGTGGTTCCATGCCTACGTCGATGTAGTCGCAACCGGCTTCGCATACTTCGAGGATACTTGCCATATTGAATCCGGGACCTGCATGACTGTGATACTGAACGGGGATTTCGGGATGTGCCGCCTTGATATTTGCTACGATCTTACCTAACGATACGGGACGGCCAATTCCTGCCATGTCTTTGATACAGATTTCGTCTGCTCCCAGTTTGATAAGTTCCAGCGCCATATTGGTGTAGTACTCTACAGTATGGATAGGCGAATGAGTGATGCAAAGCGAGCATTGCGAAATCATGCCTGCTTCCTTTGCGTATGTGATGGAAGGAGCAATGTTACGCACGTCGTTCAATCCGCAGAACGTACGGGTAATGTCTGTTCCTTGTGCTTTCTTTACTTTGTAGAATAATTTGCGGACGTCTGCCGGAACGGGGCTCATACGGAGTCCGTTCAGTGCGCGGTCGAGCATGTGGGTTTGAATACCGGCTTCATGGAACGGTTTTGTCCATTCGCGTACCGCTTTATTCGGGTTTTCACCAAACAATAAATTTACCTGTTCAAAACCTCCGCCGTTTGTTTCTACGCGGGCAAAACAGCCCATTTCAATGATGGCAGGAGCTACCTTTACGAGTTGGTCTACACGAGGTACGTATTTTCCGGCAGATTGCCACATATCTCGGAAAACCAAACTAAACTTTACTTCTCTTTTCATGTCTTTCAGTGATATTCTTTATAGATTTATAATTTTTCTACTTTAGTGATTTTTCCTTTACCTTGTGTCACCACATTTACAGCAGCTGTAATGGCGGCTAAGATGTTTCCCGGAACAGGGGCAGGACCTTGCGATGCTTCCCGCTTCACAGGAACCACTTCTTCAGGAGCATACTTGTTGACTAATGTAATCAACAACTTACCTAAATAAATCACAATCAGCAGAATAACAAATACGGTAGCCATTCCGACCACCATCAGCAGGATCGCTGTTTCGATATTTTCCATATAATAAACTATTAGTAATTCAAGTCGTTTGTCCAAAAAGCGTCCGAAAATACCAAATATTTGTGATAAAACAAATTAAGAGAGGAATAAAAAAGTATAAATCGTAAGATATCAAATATCATCCTGCCCCTTCTTGCACCGAATATAAAGTTTTGCCCACTCATTCACTTTCTCCAAAAACTCTTCTTCGGTGCGAGTCCTATAATAATATTCAAGAATACGCTCATAATGAATCAGATCTTTTTCTTCCCCTTTTTTACCTTTTGGTAAGTAGCAGGTCCCATATGTATCTCATGACACATTTTTGAAAGATTCACATGCGCTACTTTAAGCACCTCTTCAATAAACTCACCGAGTTTAGGATGCACAATTTTATTTTCCATTTTTCTTATTATTAGTTAAAAACACGTCTTATATATTAAACATTTTCACACTACTTCAGACATATCTGAACTCGACTTATTTTATTTGTCTTACTTTCGCACCATGCTTTGAAAGTCAAAGTCATTTATTAAACGCCCTAATAGAAGTATTCTATGCAAAACTTTTTCAGAATGTCTTATTTCATGCCCCCGATTGCTCCCATCAGGAACGAACAAGGACAAACCGTTACCCCCGCCACACTCACTCCCTTCTGCGAAGTCTCAGTAGAGCAAGTATATCAGATGATCACCTGCAATGAAAATCTCAAAGTACTGACCACACAGGTACGCAGTACCGGAGACCTGCGAATGGCAAAAGTCTCTTTACTCCCCTACGTAACCCCATGCGGCATATTCAGCCGCCGAAGTAGTAAATTCTTCACATCACCGTCCGGCCTCGTTGTGGTAGATATAGATAACCTCGACTCCTATCAGAAAACCGTAGAAATGCGTCGTACACTGTTCGACGATCCTTTCCTCCGCCCTGTACTCGCATTTATCAGTCCCAGCAGCCGGGGTGTGAAAACATTCGTACCTTACAGCAAGCTGTACACAGACGATCAGAGCCGGAACGTAAGAGAGAGCATGAACTGGGCAATGCAATACGTAGAAATGACCTACGGATCAGAAATGAATAGCTCCATCGAAACAGTTCAAAAAGCCGTAGACACCTCCGGCAAAGACATCGTAAGAGCCTGCTTCCTCAGCCATGACCCACAAGCACTATTCAGAGAATATTAAACGATCCATCTTGAATAATCAACGATGAACTATCAATTATCCATTATCAATAAAAAAAATGACCGATATTGAATCCTTACGCCTCCTCACCGAAGCAGTCGAAACAGCAGGTGCCGACATTGCACCCACTTACGCCGAGTATGTACAATTAGCATTCGCCATCGCAACGGACTGTGGTGAAGCAGGACGGGAGTTTTTTCATCGCCTGTGCCGGATATCCGCCAAGTATCAACACGACCATGCCGAACGAATGTTTTCCAATGCACTCACGAAACAGCAGGGAGCAATACATCTCGGAACGGCCTTTCACCTCGCTGAATCGACAGGAGTAAAAATCTGCAAGGAAGCCCGGAAGGAAGTTATGAACAACCGGACGGGTACAGTAGGTACAGAAAGTTCACCGCACAATTTTTCCACACACGCGCACGTGTATAATAAGGTGGAAGAAGAAAAGAGTGAATCAGAAGAACTGCTGGAAGGCAGCGACCCGCATCACCCATTACCCACTTTCACCTTAGAAGACTGGCCGAAGCTACTGCTGCGCATCATAAGTTATGGCACTACCGTCACTCAAAAAGACGTACTCTTGCTCGGAGCATTGACTGCTCTGGGCGCCACCATGGAACGATACGTGAGATGTCATTATGCCGGCAAATACCAATCGCCCTGTATGCAATCCTTCATTGTAGCTCCGGCAGCCTCGGGCAAGGGAGTACTATCACTCATCCGCCTGCTCGTTATGCCTATCCACGATGATATCCGCCAACAAGTGGAAAAAGAGATGAATGCCTACAAAAAGGCAAAAGTCGCCTACGAAATGATGGGCAAAGAGCGTGCCAAAGCGGAAATCCCCGAAATGCCTTTAAACAGAATGTTCCTCATTTCCGGCAACAATACCGGTACCGGTATCCTTCAAAATATTATGGATAACAACGGAACAGGCCTCATCTGCGAAACCGAGGCGGATACGATCTCTACCGCCATCGGTTCGGAATACGGTCACTGGAGTGAGACGCTTCGCAGAGCATTCGACCATGACTGGTTAGCATACAACCGACGTACCAATCAGGAGTACCGGGAAAACAAGAAAAGTTACCTCTCTCTCCTGCTTTCGGGGACGCCCGCACAGGTGAAACCACTCATTCCTTCAGTAGAGAACGGACTTTTTTCACGCCAGCTGTTCTATTATATGCACGGTATCTATCAATGGATCAATCAGTTTGACGAAAACGAAATAGACTTGGAAGCCATCTTCACCGCCATTGGTCTGGAATGGAACAAGCTATTGAACTTACTCAAGGAACATGGTCTCCACACACTCCGGCTCACGGATGAACAGAAACAGGAGTTCAATGATCTCTTTTCCGAACTGTTCACCCGGTCAACGATTGCCAATGGCAGAGAAATGAACAGTTCCATCGCCCGAATGGCTGTCAACATCTGCCGTATCATGTCAGTAGTGGCCATGCTTCGTGCTCTTGAAAATCCTCAGCCGTATCAATACCAGGCATCTTCTCACCCCCTGCTTACACCGGACAAGGAAATCGCCGCTGATAATATCAAAGACGGTATCATTACCCGTTGGGATATGACAATCACTCCCGAAGATTTTAAGGCTGTGCTGAACCTTGTGAAACCACTCTATCAGCATGCCACGCATATCTTGTCTTTCCTTCCTCCTTCAGAAGTCAGCCATAGGGCCAATGCCGACCGTGACGCATTCTTTGAGGCACTGGGTATCCAATTTACCCGTGCACAGTTAGTGGAGCAGGCTACGACTATGGGAATCAAGCCCAACACTGCCCTCACCTGGCTGAAACGACTGGTAAAACAGGGACTGATTGTCAATCTTGACGGTAAAGGTACTTACGCGCACGCACGCGTGTGCGTGTGTTAGGGAAGGGCCGGAAAAGTGTACCTACTGTACCTGTTGATAACATCGTCTTTTATCGTTATTTTATGAAAATCAGAGTATAGCGTTTTGTATTAGCTAAAGCTAAGCTTTAGAACCCATAAAGCTTAGCTTTAGAAGTCGTAAAGCATAGCTTTAGCTAGGGTTCTCCCAACGCATCCACTATCACCCTTACCTCCAGCGGAGTGTAAGAACGGTGCTGCGGCTGATAGCCCAGATCGAGCAAACGTTCCTGAAGACCGGGGCAGCGAACAATCCATTTATTCATTTTGCGGTAAGCGGCAATGCCGGTAAGTTCGGGAGAATAAAGCTGTGCCAGTTCCATACGACCATAAGCACGTATTTTGAATTCTATCATGACAAATAAGTTTCTGTTTTACAGTCACAAAAGTAACAAAATATATTCACATTACCTACGTTTTATCAGGGAATAACAGACTATAACTGACAACAATTGCACATTACCGACTGTCACTGTACACAACCGATTTTTCCGAGTTACAGCATACTATCTTTGTGTCATCGAAAGGGAGAAATCCTCACGAAAGTATGTTTAACTCTTTAAAATTATTATTTTATGATTCGTTACAAAATTTATCAGAACCAACAGAAGAAAGGCTTGAATGCGGGCAAATGGTTCGCCCGGGCGGTAAGCGACGAGACATTCGACCTTGCCAAACTTGCGGAACACATGTCGAAACACAATTCACCGTATTCCAGTGGGGTGATCAAAGGCGTGCTCACTGATATGGTGGACTGCATCAAGGAACTGCTGCTCGACGGCAAAAGTGTGAAAATTGATGATCTAGCCATCTTCGGTGTAGGAATCCGCAGCAAGGCTGCCGAAACGCTGGAAGAGTTCTCGCTGGAGAAGAACATCACAGGTATGCGGCTCAAAGCACGTGCCACAGGAAACTTATCAACAACCAATCTGAAGCTCGACAGCCAGCTGAAACAACAGGCGGAGTATCAGAAACCGACAACGCCCGGAGGAGGTTCCGGGTCAGGCAACACTCCCGATCCGAAACCTAATCCGGACGAAGGAGACGAAGAAGCACCGGACCCGACTGTTTAAGTCATAACCTGAACACTGGCAAAGTCTTTAGCTTATCACGGCTAAAGACTCATTAAAAATCAATATTTTTTTTCATTTAAAATCAAAACCTATGAGTAATTCATCATCACGATCCGTATGGAGTTTCATTATCAAAGTAATCATCACTGTCGCTACTGCCGTAGGTGGTTTGATAGGAGTACAAAGCTGTATGTAAACTTATGCGGACCATCACACTGATTATCATTCATTGCAGTGCCACGCCGGAGGGAAAAGCCCTCTCGGCGGAGGCTTGCCGACAGGATCACATCCGACATCGGGGATTCCGTGATATCGGTTATCATTTCTACATCACACGTGATGGAGAAATACATCCGGGACGACCGTTAGAAAAAGTCGGAGCACATTGCCGGAATCATAACGCACATTCCATAGGAATCTGTTATGAAGGAGGACTGGATGCTGACGGACGGACTAAGGATACACGTACGCTAGAGCAACGGGGATCGTTGTTAGCTCTGCTCCGTGAGCTAAAGAAATATTTTCCAAAAGCGCTGATAGTGGGGCATCGTGATTTGAATCCTCTTAAGGAGTGCCCCTGCTACCCTTGTATAGAGGAATATAAGGAGTTGTAATAAGAGTTATTTAAGACTTTGTAAGTCATTATCCGTGTTATTACTTGGTGCAGCTGTAAAATATCCTCATCGCAAATACGATAAATTTCATCATACCACTGTCACTCAACAAGAAAGAGTCCCGTATCAGCTCCAAGGTATGATAAGCAATCAGAGTGTCATACATAAATGCCCTCCTTTAGTATTTTTTCACGTAGAAATGAATCCATCTTGTCTCGCAAGCGAACAATATCGACTTTGCAACCTAACAGTTCTTCCAAATCCTGCTTTATACCAGCCAAAGCAAAGAATCCATGAAGTTGCCCTTCCACATAAACGTCAACATCACTAACATCTGTATGCTCGTTACGAGCTACAGAACCAAATATCCCCATACGCAAGATGCCATACTTAGATGCATTTTGTTGCATATAGCTTTGTAATAATGTGATATATTCCGGTAATGTTTTCATTTCTCTTCAGTTAGTATCATAAAGTAAAGCCTTTATCACCAAATTTCCAGAAAATAATGCTTAATTGCTCAAAACGAACTTACTTTTCTTGGCCATAACCATATCCGTATCCATAACGTTTACCATAGCCATAATGCTTGCCATACTTGCCATAGCCATAGTAGTAACCATATTTTCTCTTCTTCAGGTCTACGCCATTAATAATGGTACAAAGATTAGGCAACTTCTGTTCATGGAACAACTCATTAATCAGTGTGTATTCCGCTTTATGCGTATAATCGGCACGGCATACATACGCTGATAACTCCGCCACACGACCAATCAATAAAGTATCCGTTACCATACCGATAGGAGCAGTATCAAGGATGACATAATCAAAATTCTTCTTCAAAATCTCAATAGCCTTGTCCAGTCCATCCCGTGCCAATAGCTCCGTAGGATTGGGAGGAACGGTTCCACCCGGAAGAATATACAGATTCCTATTCACATCAGATAACTGTACCAAACTCATCAAGTCCATTTCCGGATTTGCCAGATATTGAGTAATCCCCTTCTCCTTGCTCGAAAGATTAAAAACTTTATTCAGTCCCGGTTTGCGAATATCAAGACCTACAATCACCACCTTCTTTCCCAATAAAGAAAGACTGATAGCCAAGTTGGCCGAAGTGAACGATTTACCTTCACCACTCACTGTTGAAGTCACGAGGATTACTTTCTTATTATTCTGAAGCATAAACTGGATATTCGTTCGAATGTTACGGAAAGTTTCGCTCATCAGGTTATTCTGATTCTCGAATACAGCAATAGAACCCTCCTTTGTATTCTTTTCATCCGTCAAAGGGATATCCCCCGCAATCGGAACACTAGTCAGTTTTTCCACATCAGCACGACCTTCGATCTTGAACTTCGTCAGATCAATCATATAAATAACAACAACAGGTATCACAATACCTAAACACAATGCAGCCAAATAAATAATGCTTCGTTTAGGAGATACAGGAATAACATCGGCGATAGCATCATCTATAATCTTCGCATTGTTCGCAGTAGCAGCCAGCATAATGGCATTTTCCTCACGCTTTTGCAATAACATCAAATACAATCCCGCCTTTATTTCCTGCTGACGGGCTATACTCACATACTGACGCTCTTGCCCCGGAGCATCACTGATACGACGCATATAACGTTTGGCTTCCCGATCAAGATCAGCTTTAGTGATAAACAATCCTTGTAATGTACCTTCCAAAGTAGCCTGAACATTCGCTTTCGTGGCACGAATACTAGTATCCAGATTGATGATGGCCGGATTATTCTCGGTGGAAGTACGAAGCAGGCGTTTACGTTCAATAAGCATTTCATTGTATCGGTCAATCTGTGCGGCAAGAGTAATATCTTTCAGACCAACATTGCTGGGCAATATCTCATATTCATTATGACCTAAATATTTCTTCAAATCTTCCACTAAGCTAATTTGCGTACGATTTTCGACTTGTTTCTTTTCATATTCAGCATTACCGGTCAGAGCAATCTGTGCATCACTACTCAAATCTGTGATTCCCGCATCACGTTTAAAAGTCTCCAGATCCGCTTCCGTACTTCCCAGCTCTTTTGAAATAATGCCAATTCGCTCATCGATAAACTCAGCCGTTTTCTGCGCTATTTCATTCTTGTCATTGTTGGTATTACGGTTGTACATCTCGAGCAGCTGGTTGATAAAATCCTGCCCGCGCTGCAAACTGGAGTTTTTTAAAGAGACCGTTACTACAGAGGTAGTCTTCGAGGTAGGTTCAATAGATAGATTCTCGCAATATCTTCTGGCTACATTCATAGGCTGGCTAATGGTAGCTGTGATATGTCGCATATCTTGAACAGGAGAACCCACTTCTTCATTTTTCTTCGAAGATATAGAATCCGTAGTCTGAAAGAAAGAAAGTGTTCCCTGATTAGTAGGAAGGATGGCAGGCAGTTTTTCAAAATGCTTTTGAATTTCTTTATCCTCCATTTTCACATTTACATCCAAACTTCCTTGTGGGTGCAGTACCATTTCAATAACGACCTTTGTTTTCAATTTTTCCGCTTCTTGTGGAGTCATATTAACCTGTACAGGAGATGTCTTATACAACTCTTTCGAAGGAATTTGATCGTCATCCTGGTAAGTAACATATAAATTTAAGTAGTTGACTACTTCTTTCACCAGAGTTTTAGAACGCAACACTTCTATTTCATTGTCTATACTTTGCGAAGAAGTGATCAATCCACTAAGCCCCAATTCATCCAATCCGGCTACATTGTTTGAACTTCCTCCTTTCTTATCATCTTTGATCAGGACTGTAGCAGAAATGTTATATACAGGAGTAGCAACATATAAGTAAATATAAGCAGAAATCAAACATACTATCACTGCCCCTACAAACCAAGGCCAGTGAATCAGATATTTAAAAAGCAATTCCTGAATATCTATTTCTTTATCATCTGCTTCGCGCAGTTTTTCGTTTGTTAGTTCCTCTTTCATTGTTACGAATGTTATCTTAAGATATTATATAATAGACTGGCAATGGATATCAAAATAGAGGTGGCAGAGAACCACAAACTAGTACTACTTCCGATATCAGAGTTACGTGCTTTAGCTTTGTTAGGTGTTACATAGACTATATCATTCTGTTGCAGCCAATAATAGGGAGAAAGGATTGTCTCAGCCTTATTTAAGTCCAACGGAATAATCTCCTGTTTACCGTTAGCATCCTCTCTTATTAATTTTATGTCATTACGCAATCCATATACAGTCATATCACCTGCCATGGCCAATGCTTCCAGCAAGTTCACTTTTTCGTTCGAGATAGTAAAGGTACCGGGGCGGGCGACTTCTCCAATAACTGAAATTTTATAATTCACCATTCGTACGGTTACAATAGGAGTTTCCTTTATATAAGGCTTCAGTTTCTCTACAATCATTTGTTCAGTGCCCTTCTTGGTTAATCCTCCCACATGCAATTCACCCAAAACCGGGAAATTTATCTTACCTTCATTATCCACCAAATATTGTTGTAAAGCAGGTTGAGTGGTGGTATAATTCAAAGCAATATTATTTTGCGTGGCAACTGTCAGATTAAAAGGGGCCGCCAACTCCGGACTTGTACATGACACCACAATCGTCAACAAGTCTTTAGGCATGATCTTTGCATCATACAACTGTTCATTCTGAACTCCATACAACACTACCTCAGCATCCTGCAAATAGGGTACTTTTTTATAAGACTGGCAACTGACCAGTGCAAAAGCCAGCAACACGATTAAAAAAGATTTATTCATCTTACTTTTACTGTTATTATTAGAACTTCTTACAAAACATATTTTATTCTGTTTTCCCATCACGATTACCTGAACATATTCTAAACCACCACAAATTCAAGCCTATCCAAACTATAATGTCTCCTATCAGTAGAATCGTATTATTAACATTAGGCATTAATAATATATTCAGTCCACTAAGCACACATGATATTAAAAGAATCAAAAGCATTGACTTACGCACGGTAAATCCCATCGCCAAAAATTGATGATGAATATGATTCTTATCTGGTTCAAATGGGCTTTTACCATGGTAGATCCGAACTATGACAACACGGACCACATCAAAAGCCGGAACAATTAATGTACTAAAAGCTATCAAAAAAGCACCTTGTGTGATAGGAATAAAATCAGTATTCTGACTATATTTGATAGCAAGAAAGCTTAGAATATAACCTAAAGTGAGACTTCCGGTATCTCCCATAAATATCTTACGGGCATGCTCAGCACTACCAAAAACATTATAATAAAAAAAAGGAACCAAAACCCCGAAAGTGCTAAAAGCAAACATGCTGTAAATCCATAATCCTTTCTCGATATACAGAAAACCAAAGATTAAAAGAGCTACGCTACTAAGCCCGGAAGCAAGACCGTCAATTCCGTCAATCAGGTTTATTGCATTCGTTATAAAAACAATTGTCAATATTGTGAAAGGAATACCAAACCAAGCAGGAAGTAAGTCAATGCCGAACAACCCATAAAAATCATTGATCCAAAGACCTACAGCCGGGAATAAACAGGCACAAATAATCTGGATTACAAACTTCTGACGATAACGCACCCCGACAAGATCATCTGCAATACCTGTCAGATATAAAAGAACCATCCCACAGATCAATACCAAAAACTCTGGTAAAATATAAGACGCAGACAAAGTCGATATACCATATCCCATTAATGTCCGGATAACCAGCACAGAGCAACAGGAAAATAATATCGTAGGAAAGAAAGAGACTCCGCCTAATCGAGGAATTGCATGTTTGTGAACCTTACGTTCATCAGGAATATCAAACAGTTTTTTACGAAATGATATCAATAATATACGCGGAATGATAAGCCAGGCAATATAAGTGGAAATACCAAAAGCTATCATTATAAAAATAACATTCATACCCATTGTTATATAAAAACTATATTTACAAGTAATCACTTTTTCTCTATAACATCTTCATCGTATCTGTAATTACACGATTCACAAAACATACTGTTGTTCATTTTGCACTCTATCCACTACTACTTCAGCATATTGTAAATAAGATACTTTTTTATAAGACTGACATACTGCAAACACAAAAAGAAACAGCAATAAGCTCATCCATTTGTTGACTTTTCTCATAACCCTTATTTAATATGTATATAAATTTGTTATTCGGATGCTAACCTAGTAGTTCCATACCTCCTAATAATAATTCACTGTAATAATTCACTCATTCCAATTATTTTCTCATATTCCATTATCACATAACGTATATCATAACGTTCTATAGCAACACGGCGACTCTCATGTCCCATTTGTATTTTTTGCGTACCATCAAGTTCAAGATACTTCATCATAGCAGCCGCCAAAGCTTCGCTATTCTTTGTAGGGATCACAAAACCATTTTTTCCTTCTTCTACTATTTCGCGACAACCGGGAATATCAGTCGTTATTATGGGTTTACCCAAAGCGCATGCTTCCATCAGCGAACGATTCATACCCTCATGATACGATGGCAGTACTATTACAGTCCCAGGCTGTCTCATAATATTGAGCGGTTGAGTGGAAAAACCTAGATAACGAATACGTCCCGCAATCACATCCGCATCGATTATCTCTTGACCTACAGCATTAGGATAACACTCATCTATAGGTCCCAATAAGCAGAAATCAGCATTTACACCTTTTGTTTTCAATAACTGGGCCGCTTCTACAAATTCAGTATATCCCTTATCATAAAGCACACGTGCCACCATAAGAAATGTGGTGCGCCTGTCATATTTCTCTATTTTACCTTCTTGTAGCAATTCTGTATCCACCCCTTCACCACTTTTAAGTAATACTAATTTCGCAGCAGAAGCTATATGATGAGTTATTAGTGTGTTAAGATTTTCTTCATTCAGAACGAACACCCGACAGGCATAACGCAAAGCAAAACGATAGAGCGCACGAGCTATACTACCAGTTAACCCCTGCTTAGCGAAAGTATACCCCAACCCTGCCACCATAGCTACACTACGGATACCTAAAAGCCGAGCAGCCAGTGTACCATAAATATTTGGTTTGATGGTATAATGAAATATCCAATCCGGTCGTTCTCTTTGATAAATTCGCAAGAGGCACAATAAATAGCTCACATCAGTAAGAGGGTTTCGTCCCGCACGTTCTAAGTAGACAGGCACAAAACGCACATAATCAGGCACAACAGTTTTCATCCGTGTTTTTTCATCCGATGGTGCCACAAGCACAATCTCATATCCTTGTTCATGAAAATGCCGAAAGACTGCTTCACGAAAGTTAATCAGTCCCCATATTGTATTATCACAGAAAAGAAGTTTCATCGTTTGACTAATTATAAGGTAAGTGCTCACTGTGTAGCTATAATAAAGCGCTTACACAAGATTCATTATTTCAATTTTAAAAGACGGCAATACCTATCATTATATTTTTTAGCCATTACACTAATATCAAACTGTAAGGCACGTTTTTTACAACGAGCCGCAGTAGAATCATAGAGTTCAGAATTTCTCATTAATTCAGTAATAGCCTTAGCCAAAGCCTCTGCATCTTGATGTGGAAATAGAATACCATAATTCTTTGTCACTTCCCTCAGTCCATCTACATCACTCGCTATAAACGGTTTACCAACAGACATTCCTTCGATATTAGAAAGCGATAAACCCTCTAAATGCGATGACATAATTACAATATCAGCAGCTTTCAGCAAACTCGGAACGTCCATCCTAATTCCCAAAAAACGTACACGGTCATCTACATTTAGTTCCTTACAGAGATTTTCCAGTATTGATCTCCTTTCTCCATCACCCACTAGCCATAATTCATAATCCTCTTTAGGAAGTAAAGCCATTGCCCGTATCAATGTATCCTGATCTTTCTGATATGTGTAACGAGCAACCATTATCAAAACATACCGTTTATTGTGCTCCCTCAAATCTGTATTTGTAGATGCTGAAGTTACCTTATTAATATCTACCCCATTATATATCGTGTAGATATTTTGAACTTTTTTCTTCAAGTGCTCTCTTATATTTGCTTCCGCTGCATCCGAAATACAAATGATCTCTTTGTAACGTGAATACATCCATCGGTCAATGGGTGTATAATATTTCCAAGCACGCCGACGATTACAGGTACTATGTTCTGTTGTACAAAGTGTAATGTGATAAAAGCAGCTAACAACAGCACTATATAATTGCGGAGCCGTGTTATGCGTATGCACAATATCAAATTTATGTTTTTTCAAAAAGAAATAAAGACGAAAGAGATATATTGGATGATATACATTTTTTATCACTCCGAGAGAATGAATCTTTATTCCCTCTTTTTCCAGCCAATAATAAAAAGGTGTATGACTCCCATCAAACAACAATAATTCAACATCATTATTAAAATCTCGAAGACGAGGTAGAAGATCTACCATCAGTTTTTCTGCCCCTCCTGTTTGCAGGTTGGTAATAATATGTAATATTCTCATAAGTTGTTTTGATCTTTCAAACGAAGTATTAAGCCCAACGGACTCATCAACAATGATAAAAACATATTCATTTTCAACTCCTTGATTCTAGTTAAAGAAATATCATGGGTAAATCTCCAATAATTTATTTGAGCCTTCAACTTTTGTAACAAAGGAATTGGCATATGAGAAAGTTCCGAATAAAAGAGTGCTGTACACTGGGGTGATTTTCGACGAATTCTTATAGAGTTTGCAGTTAAGCCATCTGCACGGTATTCACAAACATATAAAGGTTCTTGTGTATAACGCAATTTATATTTCAAAGCGATGCGATTCCAGACTAATGCTTCCGTGCAAAATCGTTCTCCGACTACAACTGGAAATGGATATTTTTCAAGAATTTTGGTCTTAAAAACTTCAGCCAAATCCCCCGTTATTCCATATTTGTATCTTATATCTAATGCATTAGTGTCTATTATCGTTTCTTGCCAACCTGTTGATACAGAATCTCCATTAACTTGAACTTTTATTCCAGATATTCCTGCAAAATCGTCATCATCAGATATATCTCTGAATATGGCATTAATCTTTTTCAACCCATCGGAAATTATATAGTCATCACTATCAACAATAAAAAAGATTTCACCTTCAGCTTCTTTAACCCCCTTATTAATAGCAACATGCTTTCCACTATTCGGCTGAAACAAATAACGAATCTTGATTTTTCGTTCGAGTTCCCACTGTTTGATAAGTTCTTGAGTATTATCCGTACTACCATCATCAATCAATAACCATTCAAAATCTACAAAACTTTGCTTGCACAAACTATCATACAAGTTAGGCAAAGAATATGCCCTATTATAGGTTGGAGTAAATACTGTAATCATACGCCATTATATAAAAAATAAAATTGAATCATTTCCTTAATAGACAATAGTAATGTAATAGTAAACACCCATCCATACCATCTCACACCATACCCACGCATAAGCATTTCTTGACGAAGGTTATAAGCAAAAATAAATGTTGGAAAATAGAAATAAAGAGAAAAACGAAAGAACCAATAATTAATCGCCGATAACAAAACCATCGCAGAAACGAATATTGTGCACAACAAATACTTATCATAATCTCTCATTACATTAGAATAATACTTGCGATATTTAATGCCAACATAATTTATGATATAAAAAGGTAGGCCTTTAAAAATAGTCAAAACACCAGCGCTAAATCCATTAATACCGTCTATATAATGTTCGGTTTGCTTACTCAAAACTTCCGAAAATTGCCCGACACTATTTAAAAAGAAATTAAAAGTAAAAATTCCCAAAATAAGTCCTACAAACACACCTACAAAAGTCAAGACCCTCACAAGTCTAATTTGCCAAAAGAAGAAAGCAACAAATATCACAAAGGGCAAATAAGCTGCTTCATGAAATAGCATAGCACCTACATAAAAAGTAATGGACAAAAATCCAAGACATAAAGACTTTCTTCTGTGTTTTATAGGTATATCACTTTTGATATCAGAATTATTAAATTGTATCATAAAAGCTATAGCACCCAAGGCTTGAGAAATTGCCTGTTTCAATCCATAAAAACCAAATATTGGATATAAAGAACATAATAGAATCAAGAGAGATTTTGGATGCATATTCCTATAATAACGATATGCTACTAGTGTCAAAAAAATATAGCAACCCTCAAAGGAGAAAAACAAGAAATCAGGATTTAAAGATATAGGCCTTAAAACTTCATACGCCCAATTTAAGCCATACGATTCTGTTTGACTGACATCCCAAGATGGATCGACATAGCGCATAGCGTAATTTCCACGGTCGGAGCCTAATTCTGGATTCCCCACTAATATGGCATAATATCCAAAAGCTAGACTAAACAACATAATACTAGGCCATGAAAGTCTCGCACCAACCTTATACTTTGATAAAGCTATTCTATACACAGCATATATCAAAAAGTAGTAAAGTATGATCTTAAATATATAAATGAGGTATAATTCCATTTCTAATTATCGCGAACCAAATTATATATTTTATTTATTTCCTCACTGTTATCGTTAATATGAAATTTCAAATATTCAATATAGCTTTGTCGCAAAATCTCGTTTTCAAGAAGTTCTGTTATTGCTTTTGTAGCACTTTCAACATTCCTTTCACAAATGGAACCGTTTAAATGATCAGTGAATTGATCTCTCACAGTTGAATAATTTGCAACAACTATAGGCTTACATAATAATTTCGCTTCATCTAAAGCAATAGATTTCCCTTCATACTGCGACAAGTGCACCACTATATCAGCTTTTTTTAAGTAAGGGTAAGGATTGCTCTGCATACCTAAGAATTTCACACGGTCGACCACATTTTCTTCTTTTGCCAATTGTAAATAGTCGCAATCTTCACTCATATTGCCTATGAACCACCATTCAAAGTCGATCTTGTTACGCCACAATTGTCCAGCTACATGTAATGCCAAATCACTACCTTTTCTTCGACACACATGTCCCAGTGAAATAAATAAGTATTGATGACTTTTCAATACACAAGGCTCATCAGCAAGCCTCACGATTAGCGTGGGCGACAATATATTCTCCATCAATCGTACTTTGTCTGCATATTCCGGAAAGACTTCTCGTAGTGCATTTACACAAGTTTCTGAAATAGTATATATCCCATCAACATGAAAGAAATACTGTCGATCAGCCTTTTCATAGTAGTTCCACTTACGATAATCATTATGAAAAAATGTTATTTTTTTCTTTCCGTTTAGCTTATCTACCATATAATACAATTGATGCTGGCCTCCATAGTCTATAATAAGATCAAATGGTCGCTCTACAATACGAGGCATTATCTTTGCCAACCACAAGCCAGCATATACCTTACTAATGGAAGCCAAAAACAATTTGAATAAAGAAGCCAATACAAGCCCCCAATACCCCCATCTCATCAATTCCGCCACTCCACGTACCCCGTTTGTTAGTGCCGTGAGTCGCTTATCCATCAACACTTCAACTCCTTTAGGCACATTATTCGTAAAGACACCAGTTGTATTTATCAGCAACAGAGAGATATTATACCCCTCTTTATCAATTACATTGAGCAAGCTAAGCATACTTTTCGACACCCCTCCGCTATCCAGTTTTCCCATAATAAATAGGATATTTTTCTTCTGCTTCATCAACGTTTATTTTAACAAATATATTACTATACATCTATGGTTACTGTAAAGACTCATAGAAAGCATCGTTACCTGATAGCCATGTTCAGCCAACCAGCTCGCTTTTAAAACAACAATACGTTCCATCCTCCCCCGGAATGGCTTATATCACCAATATGATAAATTATTTTTTTAGGCATAAAATCAAATATTCGTTCCGTTAATACCTTATGTTAGCAATACGACTTATCCAAACACCAAGCTTAAGTCTCAACATTAAAGCCAATCTTCCTATCCTATAATTTATCAAAGCTAAACGAATATACAAATCAAAATATCTTACATTCTTCCAAACAGACAAACTACTTTGAAGAGAGACATATCTTTCTTTATATTCCCTATGGGATATGATATTACCTATTAAGGCAAATAATGCTTGATCCTTTTCCAACTTAATACAAACGACTTCTAATTCACTATTTTTCAATTGATTAGAAAGTAAATTCTTAATTAATTCATTGCAACGTTCGTTACGTTGGTAATCAATAAATCGAAACTGCCGACTTAATGTATTTTCATTTACTTCTTGCTCGTAATGATAGTAAGCCTGATTAACATAAGCGATTTTTATCGGATTAAGAAGTAATTGCAAATTAACCAGTAAGTCCTCTCTCCTATCTATGTTTGCTATATACTTTACTGAATAACGACTGAAACAGAACCGTTTCACCAACTTATTCCAACAAGAACCGTGTAAGTGTTGAAATAAGTCACGCAGAACAATTTCGTGGTTAAGATCCGACGGCTTCTGTTGAACATACTTTTGTTTTTTGCCAGTATTCGAAAAATAATCGCAAATCACCATATCAGCATCCTCTTCTATTGCATTACTATACAGATCCTTTAGCATTTCTGGCTCTACCCAATCATCTGGATCAACATGAATAGTATATTCGCCTTTAGCATTATCAATGCCCATTTGACGAGCTGAAGCAACTCCCTCATTCTCTTTATGAAATACACGGATACGCCTATCTTTAATGGAGTATTCATCACAAATCTTCCCGCTATCATCAGGACTTCCATCGTCAATGAGTAACACTTCGAAGTCTGTAAAAGTCTGCGCCAAGAGACTATCCACACATTTACATAGATATTTCTCAGCCTTGTAAACCGGAACTATAATTGATATTTTAGGATTTTGCTTTTTCATGGCTTATCTTATTTTTTACAAATATGTACATCATCCTACGTTCTGCAGTAGTCAATCCTATTAAACAGATACAAAACAACGCATATAAAGCCCCTGCTATAACGCAAGCTACCAATTCTACAAAAGACAAATTATCAGGAATAGGAAGAAACAAGACCGGAAGAACACAAAAAGGTAACAACAACAGCACCGGAAGTATTATCTTGTGGAAATAAGTAGAATAGGATATGGAAATTTTAGGAAGAACAATCCATACACGTATGCATTGCGCAAATATTTCAACAAAAAAATAAACCAACATAACCGATTCTGGTGATATATGAAAGACTTTCAATAATATATAAGCACTAGGGACAATCATTAACAAGGATGTCCCCTCATATATCTGAAATTTTTTAATATCTCCCGTTGCATGTATGGCATTTATCAAAGCCTCACGTAATGGTGCCAAAAGTCCGATCAATAACATTATACACACAAAACTCACTGTATACTCCGGTACAATTCCTAACCAGATATTTAACACTGATTTTATACATAAGAATATAGGGAAAGCCAGTATCAACATCAAAAACAAGCCATATTTTGACGATGCGATAACCAACGTCTGCATGTATTCTAAATCTGATATGGCATACGACTTTATAATCTGCGGCCTGATTGCCATCTGGAAATTCTGTACAAAAGTCATTACTGCGGCTTGCACTTGAACAGCAATTCCACGCGCAGCATTGACTACCGGACCAAAAAAAAGGTTCAACAAAATATTAATTCCTTGAGTATAGCCTATAACAGCCAAGTTTCCATTAATGGTCCACCCTGCGTAAACTGCGATTTTCTTCAATAAGTGAGGATACCATTTTAAAGGGGTTTTACTCTCCGGGAAATGAGTAAAACAATAATAATTATAGATCAACCGGATAATTACTTGAACGACTAAATATAAAATAGCATAAACTATTAATTTATCATAGGGAATATAAACAAGAAGCCCCACTACAAATAACTTCAGAATAACTTCGATAATGGATATATAAGCAAACGCTCCCATCCGTTCGTGTGCGATTATTAATGAGTTATAAGGTACACTGATTATAGCCACGACTGTGGTCAAAATAGAACAATGATATACCCATAAAGCAGCAGTGAGTCGTTCTACTGGTATAACAAGTTTATGAAGAACAAACCATAATCCGACAGTTTCACCCATTATAAAAATACCTCCCGCCAGTATAAAATGAACGCAAAGCACAGTAGAAAAAATTCGCTTCAATTCATCTTGTTTTCCTTTACCCAATGTGAACGCTATAAAACGAGCCCCTGCCCCTCCCAAAGAACTATTAAGGAAACTAAGCATCACAATTACTCCACTCACAACATTATAAATACCATAATCCTCCACGCCAAGAGTATTCAGAATAATACGGGAAGTATACAATGTCACTACAATAATCAGTAACATACGAATATATAGCATTATTGTATTTTGAGCAATACGATGGGTTTTATCTAGAGACATCGTTTTATTATTATATTATGTAAGAACTGGTTAGGAACCATAACAACACCATCAATTGAAACAAAAAACTAGAAATCATCCAAAATCTCAAAACGTGAATTCTTTGAAACAAACTCCGGTATCATCTTTGACTAAGTTGCAAATACTCATCGTATCGTCATAATACCTTTATCACCATTACAGCACACATTGGACTACTTTTGATAGGGTGTCCAAATTGGACACCCTATAGAATGGCTATTTATTCATTCTTCTTGTTGTAAAGTTGATATCTCAATTTTGCATCATTTATGTAATGAACTATATTTAGCTTCACACACTTAATCGACATCAAGTGCTACATACTCTTTACAGACTGTAAGCAAATCATCCTTCAAAGGCGAAGCAGGAAGATTTTCAAGAAGCTCCAAAGAACGGGAAAGTATATTGTCCCGTTTCAAATCATCCTCCCAACCGGCATACATACTTACACTATATCCCAACAGCAGGGCAAGACATAAAGAAGCATCTTCTTCCAATGTGTTGCCACGCAGGGGATATAATTCATTCATTTCATCGTGGATGTCTTTATTTAATTGGGATAAGTCATCGGCATACAAATAACTGCCGGAACATTCGATGTGAAGTAAACGATGAGCCAAATTATGAAGATGAATAATTTTATCCTGTAATTCCATTATAGAAATATAATCCAAACTCGTCAGACTACGGTTTTTACAGGTTCAACATAGCCAACAGGCATATCTACACACGCACATCCCAGCATATTCAAACGAACGGCAATCTTACTTCTACCATCCACATTAACCAGTTCACCAACCAGTCCGGTCAGAGGTCCTTTGATCACACGAACCTGTTCGCCACGAGCCAAAGGGGAGCTGTTCATGCTAACTGATTCTGCGGAATAATCAAGCATGAAACGGAAACGAGCCATCTGCTCGTCAGGAATTACAGCAGGACTACTCTCACCGCGCATCACCATGTAACGGCTGACAGTAGAAAAACTCAGAACTTCCATACGTTCCTTTGGGTCTACATGTACAAAGACCATCATCGGAAGTAAAACAGAGGTGATCATCTTACGACGGTCGCTCCATTGGTGGAGTTCTTGTTGAACAGGAATGAAATTCTCGATTCCCATCTTGTCCAGACGTTCGGAAACCTTCTTTTCATGGTGCATCCGAACCAAAGCTACATACCAGCGTTTTGAGTGTGCTACGCCTTCCCCTGTCCCATAAATAGGCCCAGCATTGAGTGATTTCTCTTTTCTTAAAATCATGTTTTTTTACCCCATGTTTTTCCGTTACTTCTTAGGTAACTCACAAACAGAGGGCAAGCGAAACAGGGAACTTTTCTCAACGAAACTATGAGAAGATGACTATTATCTTGGAAATAAAGCAGATGTGAAGGTGTTTTTCAAAAATTAGAATAAAAAAAAAGGCACAACACGAATATTACAATATTCGCCAGTCATGCCTGCATTTGATTCATTTTTCGAAAATAATTTCATTTTTGTTTGCGTATTTTCATAAATATGTCCATCTTTGCGCCATAATTCATTCCGTTACCTAAGAAGTAACGCACACAGATAAACACTGTATATCAGCAGTTTAAATCATTTCAACCTATCTAAACAACATTTTTCAGCGTAAGATTAATTCTTCGATTTACTTCCGTTCGATCTTTCAACTCAAACCCTTTCAGGTAAATCTGCGTCGTCTTGATCGATTTATGTCCCAGCGACTCACTGATCATCTCGATAGGAACCCCGCGATACTTGGCAGCAGTGGCCCACGAATGACGAAGCGTGTAAGACGTGACGGGAGATTTCAAGTGCAGGGCTTTTGCTAACCCCTTCAGGCAATAATTGAACTTCCGGAGAGCAGACTGATATTCACGATAAGCACGCTCATCTTTCCGTTTTTTATCACCGCGAAGAATCCCGAACAGATAATCCGGGCAATTCGGACGGGACTCCTGCCTGTTCCGAAGCTGGTCCAGCATCTCCTTAGCACTATCCAATACCTCAACACTGATAGGAGTCTTCGTTTTGACACGATTATAGCGCAGCACACCACTGTCCAAAGCCGATTTTTCCAGATGCGCCAGATCTGCGAAAGACATCCCACAAAACTGGAACATCAGGGTAGCAATAGACTGCGTACGACGTAAACGCTCCGATTGAGGGTCGTCATACAGAAGCTTATGCAACTCCGACATAGGTAAAGCCCTTTTCTGCCGTACGTCCACTCCCGTATAAACATCGCGAAACAGATACGGGACATAAGGCGCACTCCCCGCCTCTACCCCACGGTTGTAAACACTACGCAGCATACGCATATACGTAGAAATCGTATTTGGCTTCAAGCCACATTCGTAAAGATGCTGCTCATAACGCCGCAAACGCTCACGCGTCACTTGCCTGAACGACACACTATACCCTCCACAAAACTTGGTAAAAGAAAGAAGGGCATTCTGATAAACATGCGCCGTAGAATAGCGCCCCTCCTTTCGCAAACGACCGATGTACAGTTCCCCACACCGGCTAAATCCATTTTTACTCATCATTTGCATCACTAGTTATTTTATATATAATACCATTTGGCAAAGAACAAAAAAACATCGCTTTTTATAAGTCCCCCCATCGTTGGTATAGCTTTAATTAACATTTTGTTTTTTTTAATATATATAAATTAGTTAACATGAGGAAAAAATCATCCCCCGAAAAGGAAAAAATGCAACCATCAGAATGCGATGCTTGCAAGAGATGCAAACTCAATGTAAATCAACAGAATGAAGAGTTTATCAGCAAAGAGGAACTGCACAAAAGAAATGGCATCGCCGAAGGAAAAAATGACTACTTTACTTTGTACCTGCAGCTGTTTTTCAAAGGAATCATTATTCATGGACACTCCAGATCCATCCGGCAACACGGACATGCCATGATTGCTTTCCACAAGCAAGACGGAACTTCCTGCCTGGAACAAGGAACGCTGGTAGGATATGAAAAATTCTTCCATCGGATATACCGCATCACACAGGAACAGGAATCAATCGTTTACTGGAACATGGAACAACATGCGTGGAGAAGATTTATGATTGAGAATCTGCTGGAATGGAAAGCAAACGTATAACATCAACAAATAAATATATACATAATATGAGCCTAGAATATACGGGGATACCTTATTTCCCCTTGACATCCAACTTCTTTGAAGAAGATGTACCCGAACTGCTGGAAGCCAAATTTGGCATCAAAGCTTCATACCTGTTAATCAGACTGCTCTCCAAAATCTACAAAGAAGGATATTACATCACCTGAGGTGAAGAACAATGCATCATTTTTCTTCGCAAAGTACCATAAGGTCAGCAACCTCAAAGAGATGCAAAGCATTCTGCGCTTGTCTGATTATGGAAAAAAGGGAACCTCCGTATGGAAATTGCTGTCAAACACCAACTGGAATAAAATAGAAGCTCCGGGAAGGTATATCATTGCCGCGCTGACAGCAGGAAGAAGAAAACCGGCAGATTAAAGCCTGCATATTTTTCAACAGCAATGCGGGAGAAACCCCTCCGGTTTTCTCCCGCATTTGGAAAACAATAAAATTAAACTCACTTAATAATCCGCCAATTCGTTCGCTATTGCTTTCTTGAAAGACTAATTGGCATCATTCTTCGTTTTTTCCATGAGACATGTCCTCTTAAGCAATTTAATTCTTAACCTAATTATTAATTCAGTCCCCTTCACATTCTGTCTGATCATTGACAGTTCATCCACCTACTAACTATTGTCTGTTTATAAATCGTTCCTTATATTTATAAGAGGAGCTTTCTTTCCTTTTTTACCAAGAAAAATAAAAGAAAAAACAGATTTAATTTAAAAGGGGCTGTGTCAAAACTAAGGCACATCCCCTTCTTTTTTTAATATAAAATAGTCG
>OBAA01000589.1_pt1 | contig 33192 bp, 41 predicted proteins | sample 1475961 | NCBI WGS metagenome assembly OBAA01 (sample SAMEA2579960, study PRJEB22360) | human gut metagenome | biome: human gut; feature: human-associated habitat; material: faeces | place: Denmark | collected 2008/2010 | reverse complement strand
GCCCCTTTGACTTCTGAAATCGCGACCGTGACGAACGAAAACCGCCGCGGTCTTCAGAAGCTCCTGAAGAACCGCCAGATCCGAACGATCGTGGTTGAAACCCCGGATCGGATTCTCCCGTCCGGCTTTGATTACCTCGACCTTGCGCTGCAGTCTGACGGACGGCGCATCATCGCCCTTGATGAACAGTTCTCAGGGCACGATGACGAAACGACGCTTGAGGAACTCCTCGACACGTACTGCGCGAAGATCTACGGACGGAAAGGAGCCGCCGCGAAAGCGAAGGCCCTGATCGCGCTGCTGCACGAAGGCGACCTCGATATGCTGAAGGCGTCCGAACGGGCGTCTGAACGCGCGGCCGAGCGGGCCGCTGCCGCCGCAGAACCGAAGGAAGAAGAGACGGAAGTGACGCTCTGATTCCGAGCGGCCGCTTTCCCGCAAAAAAAATATCCGCGGTATCGCTCATCAGCGACCGCGGATTTTTTGTGCCTTCATCACGCAGACAAAGGAAAAGGGAGGTAACTTCCGTTACCTCCCTTCCTGGAATTGGTCGGTGGTGGGACTCGTATACTCCCATTAACAAAGGGTTTTAGATGGATATCGCTGCCTGTTTGTGGCTTCGTTTGTGGTAATAAATCTTTATGACTCATGTTAATTAAGGGTAAACCCTTCAATTCAGGGGGGGGCAAATAATTTATCCTAGCGAACCATATCTTTACTCTAGGAGAGATACATGCGTACTCAGGAAAAATATATGGGATCTTCTCATTTCAAGAATACCGCCATAGCTATCGCTGTTGCCTCGTCCTTCGTCATGGCTCAGGCTTGGGCTGCTGATACCGCTGTCGGCAGCGGTACTGGTGTCGCTTATGGCACCAGTAGTGACGCTCCTAAGGCTGAAAACGTTGCTGTTGGTAAGGGCGCTAGCATCAGTTATTCCAACGGTGCCAGTGCCGCCACTGGTGACATCGTCGTGGGGAACGGAGCCAATATTAACAACTATGCAAGCCAGGGGGGCAGTATTGCCATTGGTAAGAATGCAAGAATTGAGAATATGGCCGGTGGTGGTGAAGCATCATTTGCTTTGGGTCAGACTACCTACTCTGGTAGCATCTTTTCCAGTGCTCGTATCCCTGCAGATCCAACAAAAGTAGTCGGCAGTATTGCCATTGGCGACAATACCTTTGCTCGAACGGGCAGCACTATGATTGGCTCACATAATTACAGCGGCGATTTAGGCGACACAACTGTTGATTCTTCCCAAACTCGCGCATCGAACTTAAATGTTTATGCAACAACCATCGGTGCGAATAGCTTTAGTAACGGAGCATTCACAACTACTACCGGTGTCTACAATATTATTTCCGGTGAATATAATGGCGGTCGTTTAGCCAATGGTCAGAAAAATTTTGGCGCAACTATTACCGGAACCTTAAATAGCGTGGAATCTATGGGCTCTGCGGGTTCTGATTATTACTCTGGTATAGCTAACAGTCTTATCGGCATTGCTAATAGAACTCAGAACTCTAATGGCTCTTTGATTTTTGGCGCTGGCAACGAAATTACAAATTCCTATGCCTCCATTTCTGGACTGCCAGGAGGGTTATTCAGTTCAACCCCATCTTCAGCAAAAGACTTGGCCAATACACTACGCGAGTCAATCAAAGACTCTGATGCTGGCGGCGCCACTCTTGCTATTGGCGGAGGGAACAAAGCTGACTACACCCAAGCCTCACAGCTGATCGGCGTTAACAATACGCTCAAAGGCTCGTCCAGTTCCGTGAGCCAATACAATGCGCTGAATGGCTACAAGAACACGGCGACCAACGTTCAGCATGTGACTGCTATTGGTTCTGAGAACTCGATAACCAATACGAATACGGCTGTTGTTGTTGGTGATAAGCGCACGCTGACAGGCGCTGACAACAGTGTAATTATTGGCTCATCTTCGAATGGTACAACTACAAGCGTAAAGAATGCTGTGGCTATTGGCACTGAAAGCAATGCCACCGTTGAGGGTGGGGTTGCGCTGGGAGCTGGATCCGTCGCTTCGACAGATAAGGGTAAAGTAGGGTACGACCCGGGGACCAAGGCAGCCTCGACCAACACAGATAGCACATGGGTATCAACCCGAGCGGCTGTTTCCATTGGCGATACGGCCAATGGTATTACTCGGCAGATCACAGGTCTCGCAGCAGGTACCGCCGATACCGATGCCGTCAATGTAGCCCAACTGAAGGCGGTCAAGGGGGACGCTTCTCAGGCAGTTACAGAATCTAAGAAGCATAGCTCTGTTGTGGCGGGGAACAATATCAAAGTTACTTCTCAGGCCAACGCCGCGGGAGGAACTGAATACTCTGTGTCGACAGCCGATAATGTGTCGTTCAGTTCAGTCACAGTTGGTGCGGCTTCAATAAGCCAGGCAGGAATTCAGGCTGGCAGTCAAAAAATTACGAATGTTGCCCCCGGAACGATTTCCGCGACGTCTACTGATGCTGTGAATGGCAGCCAGTTGTATCAGACAAATCAGGCGGTTCAGCAGAATTCTGATGACATTTCCAAACTGTATAACCGCAGCGCGGAACTTAACCGCAAGATCCATCGTGCCGGCGCGCATGCGGCTGCTCTTGCCGCACTGCATCCGCTGGACTTCGATGAAAATCATCGGGTGTCCGCCTCTCTCGGCCTTGGCCAATACCACAGCAGCGGGGCGGCCGCTCTTGGTATCTTCGTCCGCCCGACGGAGAACTTTATGGTCAGCCTGGGAGGATCAATCGCCTCTGGCAGTGATGTGATGGGGAATCTCGGCGTGCATTATCGCTTTGGCGGCGACAGCGTGCGGGTGAACAAAACGGAGCTTACTCAGCAAGTAAGCACTCTCACAGCTGAAAATCGGGATCTTTCGGCTCAATTGGCTTCTTCCAATTCAAAACTGGAAGCCGCGACTTCCAAAATCGACTCTCTGATGGAGAGAATCCACGCTATCGAAGCCAAACTTAACATGAAGTAAATTAAAGAAGGACCGCTTCTTGACCTTCCTTCTTCCGGAGACATATAATATATACGGTCCTGTGAAGGCCAATGTGGTTCGCATGTGGGCACCAGCTCTCCCCTTGTAAGACTGGCACGGCCTAATAAGAGGCCAAGATGCAAGAGAACTGTGCGCGCCCTTTGAGGAAACTCGGGGGCGCCTTTTTATGAAATCAAAAGGGAGGCGCCCAGTTGACTACAATTTTTAGTCAACTGAAGTTAGCAGCGGCTGACGGTAAAAAATATACGATGTTACTGCACAAAAGCAAATTCTGCGCATTATCCAATTCGTTCACTCTCCCACCCACCCTTTTTGTTTATCTGATTGCAGTTACTGGGCTTTTGGTCTTCTCCCTGCTTCTTCCTGCAGCCATGGGATTCGCCCACGGCAAACCATCAATCGTTGAGGCATGGGACTGGAAAAATATCCTGTTTGTGGTGCTGATTTTCTTTGCCCTCAGTCAGTACAGAATCACGCGCTGGTTCGTAGCTCTTCCTCTTATTCTGATTTTCGGGCTCTATATGCCGGCAGGTTTGCTTTACGGGAAACCCAGCCTCATCGTTTCAATAGCCGTTTTGCAGACCAATCCCGCAGAAGCAGGTGAATTTCTCACGAACATCCCTTGGCAGGTTTTCGCGGGCGTCATTGGGCTTTTGGCCAGCGGTTTTATAGGTGTCTTCTACAGCTCAAAGATCAGAGTTTCAGCAAAAATCATTTTGGGTATCGGCGTGGCGTCTTTCATCATCGGGGAAATGATTTCTTTCGGAAGCGCCGTAAATTCGAAAGCAATCCAGACGGTTTACTTTTTCCGTCTCCTCAGACCCAGTGTAATTGATGGCTATGCCGCCCTAAAGGAAGAAGAAAAGCTAGGTACTCCCTCGTGGCAAATCGCTTCCGTCAAGCCTCGATATAAAACCTATGTCGTCATTATTGGTGAAAGCCAACGTCGCGATTACGCATCTGTTTACGGTTATCCACTAAATACGACTCCGTATTTAAACAGCGCCAACGGCATCTTCTTCTCAAACTTTATTACCGCTGGTGGCAATACTGTTATCTCGCTGCCAAGGATGCTTTCTTACAACATTCCCGGCTCTGAGCAATACAGCAAAGATGACAACATTGTTACTCTCGCCAATGCCGCTGGCTTTGACACTTGGTGGATTTCCAATCAGGGGCGTGGCGGGCCATTCGACAACCCTATTGCTCAGATCGGCATTCGAAGCCACCACACAATCTGGCTGAAGGGCAATTGGGCAGACGAAAATGTAGATGACGATAATCTGCTACCCAAAATTCAGGAGGTGTTGAAGGTCAAACCGTCAGAAGATAAGCCCAGATTGATCTTTGTCCACCTGATGGGGTCGCACCCAACTTTCTGTGAACGTCTGTCCGGGCGTCCTGTTGCGTTTAATGTCGGAGACAGTGCGATGAATTGCTATCTGACTACTTACCGCACCTCCGACGCCTTCATTAAAAGGACTGTTGATCTTCTGAAAACTGAAGCCGGTAATTCATGGTCACTCTTATATTTTTCTGATCACGGGCTTTCCATGCAAGAGAAACTGGGAACCCCTTTGGGCAAAGAGCTCATGCACGGGACCGCTTTTCGTCAGAACTATGAAGTACCTTTTCTGAATATTTCTTCTGACAGCAGAGCTCACGATGTCAATCCGGCGTATAGAACAGGATTCCGTTTACTGGAGGGAATGGCCGAATGGATGGGAATCAGTGCCAGCAATATCAATCTGAAGAATAGTCCTGATTTCTGGAGCAAAACGAACGACGAAGACATCCATGTCGCAGGCAAACAGCTATACCATCAGCTGGCAAATGACCCCGCTCTGCACTTCAGTTCCCAATTATCTCAGAACCACCAACAAAATTTGCCATATCCCCCGCCACGCATGTAGCTCTCATTGTTTCCTTATCCGCGGCTACTCTGACAGATAAGCTCGCACCTTCTCCAGCCAGACTTGCACCTTCTCTCCCGGGCTCCTCTAAATAAGAAGCCCGGGAACTCGTTTACGAAAGTCCCATCAGGTGCTTATAGCATGGCAGATCTTTGACGTCGTATCCTTGTCTTCTGAGGTTGTCTTCCAGAAGAGGAAGACCTAAATCGTGGATAGCTTCCCAAAAGTGAGGTGCCAACGGCGACTGAAGCAAGACCATCAAATCGTAAATCCGCTCGATATCTTTCCGAAATAGGTACCGCCAGTTGTAGATGAAACCAAGAATCTGATTCACCTCGTCCTTATTCAGTACCACAGATTCGGACGGGATATCGGGCTTCTGAAGTTGAGGCACGACTTCGCAAGTGCTTATGAATTTTAGTGCGGTGTCAAAATCTGAACTTTTCAGTTGGTCGTACTTGGCGATCTGAAACCGGGTATAGAGTGCATGGTAAATCGTCTGATATGCAACGCTCGAATCCTTGGCCCTTTTTGCAATTGCGTTCCTGACGGCCAGTTGCTGAGCCGGGGTAATCAGTGGAGAGGGAAGCACGGTGCCTCTGAGTTGAGCCTCCATGCGGTTGAAGGCTTCAATGTATGCCCACTTGAAGCGAGTTGCTTTTTCACCAGTAAACCCCATCGTGACGAAAGTAAACCCATCGCGGGTCAGACGATAGTACTTTTGAGGCTTCCCGTTCTGTAACGTATTGTTTTCATAGCAAACCCCAAAATTGGGTTTTGCAGATTCGGGGGACCCCCTAAGAACCTTATCGATCGTACGAAGCACATGATCGTGGCGCTTCTCAAAGAAGGCTGCGACATCGAATGACGTAGTAGTCGCTTTACCGGCAAAAGCGGTAACGATAGGGGAAGATATAGAAGATGTACCTGCGTGAGCTTGCATGGCAAGACTCCTACTTGAACTTTTGATATCACCCTTTTTTGATGAGGGTGGCCAAGCGCTCAAAACCGCAAGTAGACGGCGGGCATATTCCCGCGAGGGTGTTGTATTAGCCTCACGCTCGGCCATAAAAAATCCGCATATCTGACGGACGCGGTATCCGCTACTTGAGGTGTTTTGAGCACCTAAGAAAAAGTATACACGGGATTTCATCGTGCTGCAGACAATGCATCTTTATCCGCCGCTATTCGTACAGAAAGCTCTGCGCCTTCTCCAACCAGTTCTGCGCCTTCTCCGAGTAGGCTTTCGCATCGGGCGAGGCGCTCTTGAGTACGGTCTCCGGTATCTCGGGCGATTTGCAGATCACTCTTGGCTCTGGTGCCTGCGGCGTCGCGCACCCGAACAGAAGTAACCCGCACAGCGCGAGCGTCAGATAAGACCTTGTCTCGCGCAGCCAGCGCGACGGCCATCCGTCTTGATTGTTTCTCATAGCGTTCCTGCGCCTCCTTTTCTACCGCCTCGGTCTGCTTTTGCCAATCAGATTTAAGCTCGCTGATCTGAGCTTCATACTTCTGCGCCGTTGAGGTTCTCCCTCTTGAGTACCCCCAGAACGCGGACGCTATCAAAGCGCCAATGATGACACCGGCGACGACCAGATTCCTTTTCCCCATACTTGCCTCTATAAAAACTCAATCCGCTTCTTGAAGGACTATTCAAAAGGGAGCCCCTGCCCTCTGCAACCTTGCTATAATGCTTTGCGTAAGGTTTCTTTCCTTACCATGGTTGTATCAAATCAGTCGATTGGTCTCCCCGGAAGAGCACACGCTTTTCCGGGGCTTTTTTATATCATCAGGCAAACCCGAGCCATTAATATAGCTATAATGGCTGGGACGAGAGCTTTCTCCTTTTTGCCCTGCGTCCTCGCTTCTCGTCATCCCCCGGCTTTTGCCGGGGGTTTCTGTTTTCAGTTATTTCAAAGCAAGCACGATCTGAATAAACGTATAGCGGTTCATAAGAACCATTCCTTGAAGCAATGAGCCACAAAGAGGACCGCGAGTGCGGAGCCACAAAGAGCCAGCACCCATCGGCTCAAGCGAACAACCCACGGCAGTTCTGAATCCTTCTTCATAATCAGCCACCTCAAAACCGGTGCTAATACCGCTATAATTTCAGTCACGGGAACATTCCTTAATTTGTTCGTTTCCGTCCTCCCCGGAAGAGTTGCCGCTCTTGCCGGGGTTTCTGTTTTCGGTTATTTCAAAGCAAGCACGATTTGAACAATCGTATAGACAAGCCCTGTAGCACCAGCAAACGCAAGAGCTGAATACTTAACCCCAGTGGCTACGCCTCTGAAAAATGCCTCTTTAAGTTCCATATCTCTCATACGCTGCCCCAAATTTTCATTGCGCTTGATATAATTTTTCATGTAGATGTGGTCCATCTATGTGTAACGTTTCTTAAGTCTCTGTTATGATTCGTTCCATCCCCGGAAGAGTTCCTGCTCTTGCCGGGGATTTTTACAGAGATCGGATAAAACCGATGACGCCCAGCACACCCCCAATAACGGCGCAGGCGACCAGCACGAGTTCTTTCCAGAAGTGAAAACGCTCCTTTTTGTATTAGCTGATAGCCGCTTGCTGAGCCTGTTTCAACTTCTGTTCATCCATAAAAGCCTCTGGCTTATCTATTCTTTCTTTGGTATCATCTCTCACGTACAGACCTCATATGTACACATTGCTCAGTCCCCGAAAGAGCTGCAACTCTTCCGGGGATTTCTTTTAACTGAGAAAGAGCTCCTTCTCTGCCTCTCGCCTCCTCACCAACCCCGGAAGCTCCCTCCCTCCCGCTCGCGCCCAACGCTTGAATTCATACCCCGCATTAATTACCTTGCCGGCATTGAAAAGTTTGAGGAGAGTAGATCTGCAGAGTGCCCCAGCGCCACAGTTGTATGCAAAATCCAACAAAGCGATGAACTGCCCTTGCGTTACAGCGACCCTGACAGATCGTGACAGCACATCACGAAGACGGTAAAGCTCAGACTCCAGAAGCTCGTCTGCCTCCTCTTGAGTAATCTTTATGTTCCTGATGACAGGGTTCCCAGATGCCAGGCGTGTAGAGCCATAACCCACAGTCCATACTCCCGCAGGATCCCGGTAGGAAGTCAGCCGGCACTCCTCGTTCGACTTAATGAAGGGGACCGCAATTGCCGGGTCCCACACCGAAAATTCTTTCTTTTCAGCCATGATCTCTCCTTATTTTGTCAGCCAAAGGACAAGATTCGGCCCGCACACGCCTTTCAATTTCCTGCTCTTTCTGCATATCCATAAGCACACCAACCTCTTGCTTTAGTTTTTGAATTTCAGCTATACTGGCGTTGTGCATAAGTTCCTGTGTGTAAAGTGGAATAAAAAAGCCCTCGGGAGTTCGCTTCTCCCGAGGGTTTTCGTTTGATGGGGAGGATCCCCTATCCTTCTATTTGTCTCTGTGCTGCCGGTGAATCTCTCCCCCGCTCACCACATCTGACGCCATCGCCTCTGACCGCTCTTCCATCGCCATCAACATCTTGCGGATCGGCGCCGGGATAATTGACCCATACCCCATGCGCTCAATGTTTTCCAAGATACTGCCAAAGTCGTTCAGGCAGAAAGCAAAGACCGCCGCATCCCTGACACTGACGAAAGGTATAACCGAAGTGATATCCAGCCCATGGCAAAGTGCCACGAGGCTCAGCATGACGATCTTTTTGGTGATGCCAAGGAACCCCGTACGGGAATTCCACTGCCCGGTCTTCATCGCGGCATAAGTACCGCTCAAATAGTCGACTACGATAAAAACAAACAGCCATTCAATCGCGTCATCGACCGGGCCAAAAAGAAAGGAGCACAAGGCTCCCAGAATCCCGCCAACCGCCAGAAAAACGCGGGATGAAAAATCAGGAATCAGATCCACCATAAGCGCAATAGTCTCTGCTTATTGTCTTGGCACGCTGTAACTTATAAGTTACGCTGCCCAGCCATGATAATTAAGGGGTTGCCATGATAAATACGGAAGGCCTTAAAAATTTTGACCCTGCTGAATAGATGACAATCTGTCCGGGGAGACCGGCGTAAGCGCCGGTCTCCTCCTCCGTTCCCTTCATCTGCGCTCTGCGCTGTGATTTCTTTGCGGACATGATCAATTAAGCCAACTAAAAACCGAGGCTGGCCATAATGGCCATTGCTTCCTTTCTTGAGGCCGCAAGGATAACCATCGGCTCTCCTCCAGATACGTCTGCAGAAACAGGGGTACCTTTTTGCAGGGTAATAGGAGTTTCCTGAATCTGACCGCCACCAATTACGAACAACTTCAGCCCGTTGATTACATTAAATGCATTATCTGTAACGTTGCACAGCAGCGAGGTAGTTCCTTCGAGTACAGCCGTACCGGCTTCTTCGCCTCCGGAGAGTGACGGAGAGACTACCCGCAGCACATGGTCGCTTGCATTCCTCGAATACAGAACCGCATAGCTTTCAGGCATAAAGCTACTTATCAGCCGAGCGTCTTCCGCCTCAATGGTGAGGTCTTTATCAATATCCAGGGTCGCTGTTGTTGAGCCGATATTCTCTCCATTCACGATGAGATTCCCACAGACATACTTGCTGTTGTCGGTGGCGGAAACGGCTACCTCAAATTGAATAGGGGTGCCGTGCGACAAATGCCAATCGAAATCAACATATCCATCCCTAGCTGTATCATTAGAACGTATGGAGCTGTTTATGTCCGACCTAATTTTGGGGGTCGCCCGGATCACCTGGTTTTCCGTCGGTTTGATCCTGACCTTTGGATACATGGCGGCACTCCCGCCCCCCACCTGGATCGCCGAGATCGCTGCCGCCATGCCTGAGGGCTTATAGATCGCCGTGCTTCCGTTCTTCGCTCGGATAGCGTTCGCAATCGCTGTGTAATACTTCGGATCTGTCAGAACTTTCGTCATGGTTTAATACCCCACAGAGTCGCCGTCAGTGATCGCGGAAATCGCTGTAGTAATCGCCGCGTCCGCTTCAGACTTGGTGTAGTAGTTAGAGAGGTCCACCGACGCGCCAGAGCCCGCGGCGGCTACTTTGCTATCAACCTCAGACTTGGTGTAGGCGTCCGTTATGCCGTAGCCCGCGAGCGTTGTTGCTTTCTTCGCGTACTCCGCAAGTGCTGAAGAGAGAGCATAGTTATCGAGCTCCGCCTCAATCGTTGACTTGCACGCAGTAAGCGCTTCTTTGACCTTTGCTTTGAGGTCTGTAAAAGTTACCGTCATAGTTACACTCCTTTGATGAATTCATCGCATGCCTCGTAAATCGAGGTCATGAATGAGTTGAAAACTTCGACTGTGGTATAGGATTCGGGGGTTATTGATGCGGCTTTCTCTGCACTCGCCTTGGCCTGCGTTGCGAAGCCTTCCGCCGCTGATGCCCTTGCTTTGAAATCAGCAAAAACATCCGCAAGCTGATGAAGATTCTCCGCGCTTGGCTCTAACCCGTTTTGCTCGATAAGAGTAGTGAATTCAACCATCAGCATGTAGTAAAACCATGCCCCGGGCGTTGTCGGCGGCTTCCCCGTTACAGGATCCCCATTGGATGGATAGCCAACAGACGGATTACTGGATCGCTTCGGCGGCGTATCAGAAGCATCCGCTAAGAATTCAAATTTCATGGTGCCACCTAAAAGAAAATACCTTTATCGGGAAACGGTTCTTCTCGATAACAAAAACCCCGCCACCAGATTGAACTGTCTGAACGGGGTTTGCCTGTTTTATGAAGGTTTAAATATGAATGCAGGGGAGCAGAACCAAAGCCGGAGGCTGTACCGTTCCGGATCGCCCATAAATCGGGTTACTGCGACTGGCATCAAAGTGAACGGCTGCGGTCATGTCCCCTATCCAATTTGATGCGTCTCCGGCAGCTCTCGCGTTCTTCGTTTCCTGCCAAAAAGCTCCGTCCGTGCTGACCGGCTCACAATACATCTGCTGCCGACCATCACCTCCGTACTGCGTCACGTTACCTGCAATATTCGGAAGACCAGGCTGAAGATAAGCGCCAACGTTTGAAGTCCCACCCCAAACTGTACGATCTATCAAATAAGGGACATTGAAAGTTGTAGAGCCATTCCCCGCCCCATACTGCGTCCCAATCATCGCAAATAGATTCGGATACCCCGTCCGGCTCACGGCTCTCCCATCACAGATCAGCCAGTTCCCATTGGGGGGAGTGGATTTCGGGAAAAACATAATCATCCCGGAAGGGACCACTTCAACCTGTGAGACTTTCGCCTGAATCTGTGCCGCCACATCAGACAAAGCCTGATTCACGGTCCTGATCTGCGCTTTAATCGCGGCGTCAAGCTGAGTCAGATCCGCCGCGTCGGGAGTAACCCCTCCCCCTTTGATCGCGTTAACGATCTCCTGGGTAACGGCGTTGTACCAATAATCGCCAATCACCGTCGCAAGAACACCCCCCGTAGGACTGCCGTTTGTCGGATATCCCTCTGAAGAGGCAGAATTCGGCAGCTCCGGGGGATAGGAAACCGCGCGGGACTGATAGACTGATTTCATATTTGTTAATCCTCAAAATACCCAAAAATTACATTGGTATGCGCTGGGGCGTAATGCCGGATTACGCATTCAATGACAGAATCCCCCCACCAGGCCAGCGCCTCTTCCGCTGTCCCTATCGCCGTATGCCTCGAAACGGTAGCGCCGGCATTTTTGTAAACATGGACTCTCCACTGCGATGCCCAGCCCGTCCCGCTCGCAAACGGCGTTAAAACTGTGCTTAAAACCGTTTGATTAAACAACTCGTCAATCGTGATGCTGTATCCATAGGTTTTTGCCAGATCAACAAAAAACTGAAGACTCTGCGACCCGATTGTTGTGATTTTCTGCAGCAAGGCCTGCCGGAGAATGGTTTCAGTCAACCCATCCGCAAGCAGCGACCCCCAGCCCTCAAGGCAGGAATCAGGAACCCCCCATTGGGTGATCCAATCTTCAAATGTCTCAGAACAAAACCGCGGATCCGCCTCATTAATGAGCGCCATTGCCTGCGAATCTACACGGGAAAACTCCACCGCCCAACATTCAATCAGCATCGCCATTACGGAACCGGTATCATCCCGAGGCCACGCTGGCCCGGGAGGCAGCAGCGCTTTGATATTGGCGTCATATTCAGCTGCGGTTACTGCCATGTAATTTCTCCAACAGTGGGAAGAATCTTGTTCCCTAGCGCTATATTCCCGGCCGGTGTGACGAGCGTGTGGTCTGTCTCACCAACAGCCGCGGAAATAGCGGCTCGGATATGGGACAAATAAATCACCGCGCCCGGTCCGCCTTCCTGCCTGAAAAGTGTCTCCAGAGAGGCTTTTACCGCGGCTTTCACCGTGTCATTGTTAGGGTCGAGCCCTGATATCGTGAATGGAATTGCCTGAATGGTCGGTGCAGATACGGTGACATTAGCCGTAACCGGGCGAACAGAGTCAATGTATGCCTGCACTTTCTTAATCATTTCTGCAGTGGGCAGAATGTCGCTGCTGTTATCGCATACGAAACGGATAACCACCGTCCCCGGCCCTCCTTCAAGCGGGTACACCCAAGCCCTGGTTACTCCCTCAATCTCAAGTGCCCACGCTTTGTAATCGGCCGCAGTCCCGGCATGCGGTGGCTCCCTTACCCGCGAAAGCAGACGCGCGCGCAAAGATTCGTCCGTTTCCTCGTCGGCCCCTCCGGAAATGCCCTCTGCCGTCTTACATTCGCTGGAAATTCCTTCAATAGGAGAAACAAGAACTAACGTGTCGCCCGCCGATACATTGCCTGCCGTCCCCGCAGTCAAAGCTCTGACCGACGCTTTCCCTTCCGAGACCGCGGATGTCGTTTCATATACCGCCTCATTATCAGCCTGCAACAAGGTTCCCTCCGGTACCGTGGCTCCCTCTTCCAGGACTGTAAAAACCACCGTGCCGCTGGCCAGAGAAGGTTGTTTGCGGACAAGCCCGTAAATAGACGCCCAACGGTCAAGGTACTCCGCCTCTGCTGTATCAAAAAACAACTGTCGGCTTAAAAACTCAATAAAGCCGTGCAGCTCATGGCTCACCCCTGCAAGCACACGCGCATACACTTTCGCGTTGGATCTGCGAAGCTGAGAAGTTGATAACCGTGACTCAAGATCCGCGTCAATGCGGTCAATCAGCGTTTGTAAATTCGGTCTTTCAAATGGCATTTTCAACTTCCCCAAACGTTCTGAAACTGCAGGTTAAGTGTTGCCTGATCAGGTCTTTTTATGACTACATTCAGATTCAGCTGCTCCACCCCGCCTCGTTCCGCGGAAACGCTTACTGATTCCGCTACATGGTCATCGACCAGCCACTGAAGTGCATCCTCGGCATACTCCCTCGCAAGCTTCAGCGTGCTGTCGGTCAGTACCTCTCTGGATAGCAGCCAGAGTTTTGATCCTATTGGCGGCTCATCATCGTTATATGAATCTGCCCACCACCCCATCCTGCTTTTCCCCGGCAGCACATCATCTTCCCCAGCCCGCTTCCAGGAAAAAAGGCTGATGATGATGGAACGAACCAGTGGCTCAGTATCAAAGTCTGAAAGTGTCGCCTGATGCCTGCCGTTTAAGAAAAACTGCATATTTCATCCCCCTCCCAAGCGACAAATTATTTCGGGTATAAGAAGCTTTAAGGCCTGAAGTGTGAGATCAATCCGCTTATCCGCTGAGATTTGTTTAAGTTTCTCCATCACACCTTTAGACCGCAGCGCCCCCAGAAGGTCATGCCCTGCATTCGTTAGCCTTGGACGTGCCCCGTGGCTCCATACGAAACCTAAGCCGCTGCCAGTCGTGACGCCAATATCTGCCACAAGGCCTGCGTCTTCACAAAGCCAAAGATGTTCAAGCACGATCTGAGCCGTTTCTTCCTTCTTCTGGCTTTCAAGCAAATGTTCATCCAGGCTTTGCCCTTCTGCCCATTGCGCCTCTTCTTCGCAATTCTCAAGAAAGGTCTCAATAGTCCCAGATTCAATGTGCGCGAGAATCACCTGAATCAGCTGCATATTACGTTTCATTGGATTAAGCTCCACGAAAAAGCTACGTCCACCAGAACCACGCACCCCATTAAAACCCAAGGAAGTGCACGCCCCTATAGCCTTATTTTTTGATTCGGGTCCAATATCTTTAAGATGAGCATGGCTATAACTCCCATGTGCCCTCACCATTACTGAGGTCATAAAAAACCCAGCCAGAAATCCCGTCTGACTGGGTTTATGTTTATTGAATTGTGTTGTAGCTAGACCAAAGCTTTTAATCCCACCTTGATCAGCTCAAGAGTGATCGGATGTGCCCTTCACATCTTTTGATCAGGGGAGCTGCCGCCGTTATGTGTATGGTTATTGTAAGTGTCGCGGATCGATTGCAGCCTGCCCCTCGCGTCATAAATCTGAGACTTCCCCACGATGTCACCCTCTACTGTGACTGACCCGGAAAATACAGCCGCCGGGGCGTCCACAGCCAAAGTTTTATCCGTATGGATCCTTATCCCCTCCCGAGCCAGGACGACTTCCTGCCCCTGGTCATCGTAAAGAGCGACCTCCCCGGAAGTAAGGCCTGTCAGCCTGTACCGGCGGTCAGCGACACAAATCGCGATTGAATGCTCTCTGTCCCCATCCAAAGCGACAATAAGCGGTTCAGCGCCGGTCTTCGGTTCAGAAGTGAACCCATACGGCTCAAAATGCTCGACATCATCCCGGAGGTCTCCCGCCATTGTCTCGGCCTGAATAGTTCGCATCTTCTTCCTCCCGGCCGATCCTGTCAGGCGTCCTCTGACTATCAAATTCCAAATAGCGTCTTTAATATCATCAAGCATTACTTTCCCGTCCATGCGGCATCAGCTACCGTCGCCTTCACATAATTCCTGCTGCTACCAGTTTTTGCCGCCGCTTTCTTCGTGGCTTTCTTTGCCATCGCCTCATCAGGAGATTCATTCATCATGACGAAAGCTTCAGGCGGCATCAGCGTCAGCTGGGTTTTGGATCCTCCGGAATCTTTCGTAAAGCTGACCTCTGTAATCAAATACTGAGCATCAACCCCCAAAATAGAATCTTTAACCCGGCAGAGCCGATTAACCTTCCACAGGCTGCCGTCGCTTTGCCGCCACCCCTGAACGGTATAGTGCAAAGCCTGCGCCTGCCCGCGGCGGTATTCGGCCAAAAGAACCGATCTTTGCTGGAGATCCGCAGCCGTGGGAGACCCACTTAGCTTCTCTACGTAATACCGAGGGCGCCGTACCTTACTGTCCTCCGTGTACCTGAACGCTCCATTAGCCGTAACAGGATGGCTGCTCCCCGAATTGGCCCGCTGCCCCACCACATAGTAACGGCTGAACAGTTTTGAAGAATCAAATGTCTGGTCCCCGGATAAGACGTTTTTCCCTAACTCCAGAGAGTCAGCGGTGCGCCCACCACCGCCGGGGCTCGCCATTACCAAATCGCCGCTTTCATTATCCGTGATGACGAGGGTATGCTTCTTCACCACGCCATCCAAAATCTTTTTTATGGAATCTGTGGCGGCAATAGCCACCGACGCTTTTGGGTCTTTCCCTGCCTTCTGACGGACTACCGACACTCCATACGGTTTTGCCAATAGCTGGAGCGTCTGCGACACTGTCAGATTCGTGAATTGCTTAACGCTCTTAACCGCCATATATCCTTCGGCAAGATCAACGGTTTTACTCGCCCCTTCTATGGACAGTTCGATACCTTTTTCTGAATACGAGAAATTTGTCTTGGTTACGTATCCGGTCAAAACCAGGTCGTCATCAATCTTTACCCGCACCAGATCGCCGATCTTAATTCCTATCCCAGTCCCCGCTGACTCACGGGTAAAACCCACTCTGAACACTCTCGCGTAGCTCAGCAGCTTTGAAGATATGCTGACAAGCTGCCACGCGCGGTATTCTTTACCACCAATCAGAAGTTTTACGACCGTTTGTTCCATAATAAAAAAGCGCCCTGTTCCCAGAGCGCTTAATCCCCCTCCTTAACTACCGTCTCATCGGCACCCCGATTCATTGCATATGTAGGTGCGCCCATTCCTGGTGTCTTCCCAAACCTCCCCAAGACCATTCCGCCCGACCCTTCTCATGTCAAGGAATGAAGGTGGTGTTTCCTTTTGGATAGGCTCCCTCAATCTGACGGTTCCCCCCTTCCCTGCCCTAAATACATATCCGCTAGGGGAAACATAAACCCCGTTTTTATCAAACTTCCCTTTTCTGGAAGCAGCAGTAGCTTCTCCATGCAGGGGCTTATCCGGCGACGAAATGGAGGCCCTTCTCTCGGGAGAATTCCCACCAGCCGAAACGGCAGGTATTGCCACAAGCAAACCTAACAGCAATACGAAAATCTTTCTCATGCTCCCCTCCATCAGCAGAAACACCTCTGCGTAGGCAGAGAAAAGCTTCTCATTTCATCTTACCGCCCGGGAGGGATCTTAAAAAGAAAAATTAAGTACTCAAAAGTTTCAGGGGCTTCGCGGGGACAAACGCCGGTCTTCGAATGCCGTTACGCTCAACAATTTCAGTATCCCGCGCGGCGTCTCCGTAGTAATCATAAGCCAGCACCAGCGCCGGCATGATCTCCTCGGGGGTGTAGTCAATCAGCCGGGCTTTGTTTTCTGCCCGGACCGTCATGTCATTCCACACGGACGAGTAAGCCAAAGAAAGCGCTGAGTACACGCTGTCATCCGACACCTTCAGCATCTCATTATCAATCGCGGAAAGCAGGCTATCACGTACCGCAATCATGTCGTCATAAGCCATCACCTGGGAAGGCTGAGTTTCATCTACCCGATCAAGACCCGTCCCAATGTTGCCTGCCGCCCCAACGGCGTTACTGATACTGATCAGCCGGATCCCCGTGTTAATAGCCTCAACAGCCTTCGCGGTTTCATAATCAGCCGTCCCGGATGGGTATAGGATCGAATCCCTTACATTGAAATCCGCCCCATATGAAATCCCCTGGGCAAGATAAGCCACCCGCCGCCAGTCCCTCACCGTTTCTACAAAAGAACCAAGACCAAGCGAACTCACAAGCGTACTCGCAAAAGAGCCCGGATCCGTCGTCAGAACCGTCGCGGCCACCTTTGCCAGTTCATCCAGCTTATCTAACTTAAACATCGTGGCGAGCGATTGTATCCCCTCATTTTTCAGGGCCGACTCAAGCTTTCCCACAATGTTACTGACCACAAAATCCTGAGCCCCTGACAAGTCAATTGCCGTGCCCACATAATTCTGTGCCGCCTCAGCTATCCCATCCGCTTTAATACAAACATCATCGTGCGTACTGATTGCGGCCGTTGGGAAGGACAGCTCACCAGATTCCACGAACGTAATTGAAATCTGCGCCAGCCGAAGCCTTGTTGTGTACGTTACCTGGCTGACAGATTGAGGCGTCGCTGTCATCCTCCCTACCCACGGGTCTGCCAGTTCGCCCCCGCCCTGCGTCTCGAGCGCCTTAACCAGCGCGCTCATACGCTCGACATAATCCCTCCCGGTCGTGAACGCCTCTACCGTTACAATCCGGGCGGCCCGCCCTAGATCCTCTACAAAAGGTTTGTCTTGCTGAGGGTATTCAAAAAGCACCACTCGCCGTCCCACTTTCAGCTTTGTACTGGTGACATAGAACGGAACTCCGCGGTACGACGCATCCATGAGATTTTTCTGCGCTTCTGTTGCTGCCGATGATACTGTCATTTAGAAAGAATCTCCCGGGTCATAGCTCCTCGCGTCCGCCGAAATATTCATATTGCGGGCATCCAGATTATCGATTCTCGCCTTTGCCCCGTTTTCCCCAACCACATGAATCGTCATGCTGCCAACTCCAGCGGCCGGAGATGAGGGAGAACCACCGGTAGCAGGGACTCCTGGGACCGCGGGCGCAGGTGCTGTTCCTCCTCCGCTCCATCCGACAAGATCTTTCAGCCACGACGGCGCCAGATTGGCCAGCGCGTCAAGCTTCGACATAATCCAGTCAAAAATCGGCTGGAGGATAGGTTTCAAGGCATCCCATGCCGCGCGAATAGGAAACGTAAGCGCGACAAAAGCATCGCGTACCATCCCCGCCAAAAACACAAGCGCTCCGCCTATCACTCTGATAACCGGAGAAAGCCCACGTATGATCGCGGAAATGGCGTCAATCGTTGTCCCTATGGAAACAGCCAGCACTCCTGCAAAGGCCAGAAATACCGTTTTCAAAACACGGATAACCGGGCCCGCCACCTCATAAAATTTTGCGGCGAGTATGCGCAGTTTCTCCGAAATGACATCCCAGTGCTGATAAACCACAGTCGCCAGATACACAACCGCGGCAACAGCCCCCGCGATAAGAAGCCCCGGGAGCCCGAAAGACGCCATAAAAACGACTCTCACCCCATTCAGCGCGCTGACAAGCCGGGCGACGCTCATGATAAACCGTCCGATGCCCACACCCGCCAATACAGCGAGAATCGTGTTCACTCCGCCGATAGCGTTAAACACCCACCCAAAAGCACCGATTACCGATGAAATCACTGTAATGACGGTGTCCCAGGGAACGCGCTCCAAGGCGTCAGAAAATGCCTGAACAGCCTCCGCGATCTTCTGGCTGATCAGCTCTTTGTTTCTCCCGATCACATCTTCCAGACGTTCAACCACCCGTTTGATGACAGGGGCAAGCCGCGCGCCAATGGTCGTCTGCAAAGCTGAAAGTGACATATGGAAAATATCCATTGTGTCGCCAAGCTCAGCTGCCGCCTTGACGTCATCAGAACTGACAACAATCCCCAGCTCTTCAGCTTTCTTTGACATTTCGTCAAGCCCGGCTGCCCCGTCCTTCATCAGAGGGATCAGCCTGGCGGCCAGCTTGTCGCCAAAAACGTCCGTAAGAATCTGAAGCCTTGTCGCGGGATTCTCATTAACCTTGATCGCCTCAGAGAGTTCCCGAAATACCGTTGCGGAATCTTTAACGTGGCCCTTTGCGTCTTTCCATGAAACGCCCAAATCAGAAAACAGTTGGGGAAGATTCTTATCTTCCCCACTCGCGGCCTTCCCCATCTCCCCGGAGAGCTTGGAGAGCGCCCGATCCATTTCTTCGGCTTCCATCCCGGAAAGTTTCGCGGCAAACCGAAGCTTCTGCAGCGCTCCGGTTCCTACCCCTGCCCGCTGAGATGCCTTGTCAATTGCGTCTCCCAGCTCGATAAACGTCTGGACAGAAGAAGCCACAGAGAACAGCCCCGCGCCGCCTACTGCCATCAATGGCGCGAAAACCTTTGAGGCAACGTCCCCAGCGGATCGGCTCACTCTGTCAAAAGCCCGATCAAGGCTCCTGAGATTCGTCCTGACTTTCTTCAGTTTCTCGGATATTTCGTCCTGGCAGGCAAGAACAGTTTTCAGCGAGAATACTTTGTTTGTTGCCGCCATCGTTCTTCCTCTTCGTGAATCTCGTTTGCCTGATACAGCAGTTCCTGGATGTCAGACAAAGGCCGTTCTTCAAGTTCAAAGGGGTTGATGCCCCACCAGTGCGCCAGCTGGAACACCCGCCCCCTGAACTCTTTCTCACTTATTCCGGCGCACCACCGAAAAAACCAAGGACCAGCGCCATCAGCCCAATAAAATCAGAAGCCGAAATCTGATCCACAGTAGACGGAGGAATAGCCGCCAGCCGCTCGATATAGTCGTAAACAACTGCCGCGTCGACACGCTTCTCCCCGGTAATCGGGAAGCCAAGCACCTTGATGTCCTTCGCGGTCGGCTCGCGCAGCTCCAGTACTTCAATCGTGTCTTCGCCGCGCTTGATCGGCGCCGTAAGTTTGAATTCTGCCGCTCCCATCAGGACCACGCTCCTTTAACGCCGGTAAAAGTCAGCTCAATTGTGCCTTCTCCGGTTTTGTAGCTCACATCACCGGAAACAAAAGCGTCAGAAAGCGTGTAAACCTTCCCTGTCACCAGTTCCGCGGTGACAGTGAACTCCGTCCCATTCAACAGTTTCTTCAGCGGGAAATCCGCCGTAACATTGAATGTCCCCGAAATAGTCGGGGCAACCGCTTCCTCCGAATATCCGGCAAGCCCGGTAGACCCCATAACAGCCTCCCGCTTCACCTCCGTGGGCTGAATGGAAATCGAATTGGAACTGACAGAAAGCTGCTCTCCGTCAACCTTCAGGTAACACGTACCCGCAATGCCTTTAGCCATTTTCTAAATCCTCATTCGTTGTACTGAAGACGGAACTGAACCAGTGTCGCGAAAATCCGCAGCTGATTCACAAGATCGGGCGGCAGGAGTACATCTACCCGATTCGGGTCTGACGCGTTTCTCTCAACAATCAGGTTTTCAGCAAATGCTTCCGCGTTCTCGACAATGCCCTCTGTCTCCAGGCGGGAATACATGGCGATAATTTCTGATTTGATTACAGAAGGCGTAACAATCGCCTGGCCGGGGCCGTAATGAGTCCCGTCATCCGCCAGTTTGCAGCGCGGATACTTAGACGTGACAACACTCTTAAGGCGCCGAATGATGTAAGCCAAAGAATGGAGTGTGTTGCTGTCAAGATAACTGGTATCAGCGTCCCCCAGGCTATTTGTCTGATAGGTCGTAATACAGCGCTCAATTCTCACATACCCACCCGCGACATAACTGGTCGCGATCCCCGATGTAAGCAGTGTCTGCTTCTCGGTAAGGGTAAATCTCTTCCCAATTGGAGAAGGCGTAATCCCAACCAGTTCAAGCGTTTGAAGCGGACGCGCCGGATCATTCTGAATAGCCGTGAGGCAGCTCCCGACCAGCGCCCCAAGAACCTCAACCGCGAGACTCGGGCATTTCGGCTCAACGGCCATCACCGTTAAGTGCTGGTCATTAAGCCCTTTCCCAACCGCCTGAAGGTTACTGACGGTATCACGCTTCGCGGTATACACATGCCCATAAATCTGCCGGGTAGGGCTCCACCTGCCGGTTTTGTCATTCATTTCCGTGGTGAAACTCGCAATATGAGCTCCATCCGCGTATGGCATGGCGATGAAATCATACGATTCATCCCCCATGGCTGTAATAACTGCCTCCAGATCGACCTCTCCCGATCCCCCTGACAGAGCGGCAACTTCGCACGCAATGCCTTCAGGCAGTTCCTCCCCCGCCGCATATCCTTGGAAGTTCAACTGCAGAGCAATGTCATTCCCATATGCGCCGGTATTCTTTGCCTGGATCGTGACAACGCCTTCTGACGCTTCAGCCGTTACCGGCAAATCGGTTTTGGCGTTAATCCCCGCAGTGACCGCCTTCGCAACTGCGACAGCGTCTGAGGAGTTCGGGATATTAATAGCTACGCAATCCGCCCCAATGTAAACGTAAACCGTTCCCGCCGCCGTGACCGTCCCGGAAAAAGTGAGGGTTCCTGATGCTTTCTTCCCGTCTTTCGGGTCAGAGACAGCAATAGCCCATACTTCGCCAACGCTGTTATTCTCGCGGAACGCTGAATTCATCCGCGCCAGCATCGACCCATGGCCAAAAAGCTCTTTCCCCTGGCTGTCACCGGTAACCAGAACCGGGACTCCGTCTTCTGCCTTGCCACTGGATACCTTCTGCCCAATCAGAAGCGCTTTCAGGTTGTTTGACCCGATATTCGCCTGGGAATTATCAACCTCAGCATAAAAAAGCGGGACTCTGACCCCGCTGGGAATATTTGAAAACGAAATTGCCATTTAAGACCCCGCTTTTTTGTCTAAATTAACCTTAAAACTTACTGCATCAACCCAGTCCGCCGGGGCTGGATCAATTTTCGAATCAATACCTTTCAAATCAGGCAAGCCATCAAGCTCCCGCCCATGCCCCGTATCTGCGTCAACAACGTCGTAAGAAACAGAGAAAGACAGCTGAAGCGCCAGCCGGGCCCGATTAAGATCAGGATCTGAATAGCCTTCATAGACAATCTCATCCGTCTCGGCGGTTGAGGATCCTAGAATCGCTTTGAAAATCTCAGCCTTCAGATCTTCAATCGCGTCAAAAGCATCCTGCCCTCGTTCCTGATCAGCCGTAGATACCAAAATAACAACACAAAAGACCTGTTTGACACGCTGTCGGTAATCGGTCCCCATGCTGTCCATGTCTTCCCCGATCTCAGATACCGGCAAAACAAAGGCACAAGGCATCGGCAGATTGGTAATATCAATGGCCGCGTATTCCGCCGCGCCCCCAACCCGCCCTTCAAAACTCGAGCAGTAGGCTCTAAGAGCTGAAATGATCGTCGCAAGCTTCATCCCGATATGATCCCCGGCTTAAGTGCCTCATCAAGAATTTCCGCCATATCTTTCTGATACGCTTCATTCCCATATTGATTGGCCGCCTCAACAATCCAGTTTTTGCGAGGAGCCGCTACCTTTTCCCCGTGCCTCTTTTTGTGCTGCTGCCGTCTGTCCGGCTTACGAAGCGCGTTCCTGTCCGCTCCCGGCGCCCTGTGCCCCCAATACACAAAAGCGGGGTAATAAGCTCCCCGCTCCCGAATGCTGTTGGTCATATAGTTGGCGACACCAACCGAAAACCCTGAATGGGACACCCGGTACTTAATCGAGCTTCTGAGTTTCCCCGTACTCATCCCCGGGAATTCATTCGCCTTCGAAACTCCTCTGGTACTGACGTTCTTCTTGGCCATCCCCTGGACTTTCTGCCCTATCTTTCGGAATGACCGTTTCAGTACCTTGGTGTCAAAATCGACAAAACGGAAGGGCTTCCGGAACCGAACCGAAAACTCAAGCGCAGATGCTTTATCCATGGAGTGCCTCACATTCAAGTGCGGTAAATCTCCCCACCCCATTCATGTCAGTGACGCGCCGGACGCGATACGTAATCCCATCGCAATCAAGCTCAATCATCCGTTTCAGACTTGGAGGGGTCGTCTGCAGTGACTTTGAGTACCGGATAATGAATCGATCTGTCACGGTTTCTTCAACATTCACCGAGTCCCAGTAATTCTGCCCGCCCACTATTTCGTGCTTCGCCCACGCTTCCAGCATCAATACTCGCTTTTCTGAAAGCGCCGAAGCCCCCGAAGAAGAGAACGCAACGTTATAAATCGCAACCCGCCTTCTCATTTCGCCTACCGTCGGAAGCTGCATATCGCCCCCTCAAAAAGTTCTATACCCATCCAGCAAATGGTCATAAAACCGCCGACCGGTAGCCACTGGGCTCTCAGACGCCCCCCGCTTCTCATACAGATCCGTTACGGTCAGAAGCACCCATGTTTTGACTGCCGCGGGGACGGTATCCACAGACTCACACAGCGCGTTGCTATCCGTCCTCTTCACGATCTCCCGCCCACATATCTGCTCACACTGCGCGGTAGCCGCGGCAATATATGCTGTGATAAGGGCGTCATCCTCGGTGTACTCAACACGCAGCTGCTTCTTCGCTGTCTCCAGATCTACGGCGCCAACAACATCACTCATTTTCCCCGCCCTTCTTCACTGCCTTCCGCGGTCTGCCCTCCGGTTTGAGCGCTTTTGCCGCCCGTGCCAGCCCGGCTTCAACCAAAACAATGGCATATGGGCCATAAATCTCTTCAACATCTCCAGCCTTGTGACGCCCAATCATTGAAAGGCTGTCTTTCAGAAATTCAATTCGCATACAAAAAGCGGGAGAGTTTCCTCTCCCGCCCCAGTCAAACCAAACGGTTATGGCTTATCAGGCCGAAGGAACAGCGAGCGCGCCGCCGATAACCGCGTTGGAATGCTCGACCGCAAGCGCAAGACGACGTTCAGCGCGGATCGTATAGAGGTTCTTGATGAAGTCATCCTCATTCTGCGCGGCAATGTCGACCACCGTAGACATACGGTCATAGACCGTTGCGGCACGGGCGAAGTCGCCGGCAAGGAACTTGCCCTTAGCCATAGCGGCAGACTCAACTACGCGGACTCCCCAGATCGAAGACGACGCGAAGGAGTTAGCCGGAGACCCAAGCAGATACACACCATCCGTCGCCTTCAGGCCCTGAAGAACCGCCCAATCCACCGGATTAAGCACTACCGCGCTTGTGCGAAAGCCCGCGGCGTTAATAGTCGCGAAGCTCACGCGGAGCAGGTCAAGCATCGTCGAGCCGGCGCCGCCAATGTCGGCAAGCTTAAAGCTCTGAGCGGTATAGTTCCCCGCCGCCATAATGCCGGACAGATTGGGAGAAGTCCCATTCCCTGTCAGCAGCTGATCCTCGGCCACAAGATTCACGCCGTAGACCATGCGCGCGTTGATGAAAGCCTGAAGGGCCGGAGCATCATCAGCAAGCTGACGGGTAATCTTGGTCCAATGCGCGATCACCTGAACAGGGGTCTGCTTCAGTTCGAACTCGAAAGAGGAGGAGGGCTTCTTCGCCGCCTCCGCGACCGTAGCGGCTCCATTCGTGAAAGTCTTCTCACGCATGTACTCAATCGTCTGGGCCGCAGTCGGAATCCTCGGGAAGAGCCCCTCAATCGTAAGCTCACGAGTGTCAAGCGGGACAATACCCGGGACACGATACGGAACCAGTTTTGCCTGAGCCGAAGTGACGGGATTCTCTGCCGACTTATTCGAAACCTCAGCCGACGCGGAACGAGCGCCCGAAGTGCCCTTGAAGCGCTTATAGGAATCAGAGTTTACAAACTGCGCCCCAATCGATTTATCCACCAGATCGGCGGCACCCTCTGCCTTCTGGGCTTTCTGCTGGATATCCAGCAGCTGGCGGGAAAAAAGCACCTGCTTCTCTCCCAGCTCGTCAATCTTCTTCTGGACATCCGCCTGCGCGGCTTCGCCCTTCTTAACGGATTCCTGCATGCCCGCGATAGAGGCGTCAATCTTGGAAAGAGCCTCAAGAGCGGTATTGATTTCTTCTGTTGCCATATATCAGTTCCTCTGATAGTTAGAACCTTCCGGCGATAGTCTTAAGTTTCGCCAGTACCTGTTTTTCAGCTTCAGACTCAGAATCCCTCTGATCCCTTTCGCTGAGAATCAGCTCTTTGGCCTTCGAAATAAAGGCCTGAGCCTGAGCTTTGGACAGGCCTGCGTCCCGCAGGTTCTCTTCAAGCTCCCGAATAGAAATTGCTCCCTGAATGTCTTCACACTTCACCAGGCCAATACGCGCCCGGTCATCAGCGGGGAATGTGCAGACCGAAATTTCCCGCAGCCCGGAAACTGATTTGATGTTCCGTCCGCCGTCCTCGTTCCAGTCATAGTCCTGTTTGGAAAGCAGGATCCCAACGGAGAGCCCGTCAATCGTCCCCGCTCTCATCGCTTCATAGACATCCCGGGCCTTTTGAATCGAAAGGGTCAGCTTCCCTTCAACATAAAGTCCCTGGGCGTTCTCCTTCATCGCCGTATACCGACCAATCGGGAGATCCATCGTGTTGTGGTTCAGGAAGATCGGCGGCATTTTCTCTCCCAGGACCTTTTGATAGGCTCCGGGGAGAATGGTGTCACCATAGCTGTCAATGCCGTTGAACTTTGAGGCGTAACCGCGGAAAACTCCCGCGTCTCCTTCTGTCTTCAGTTCCACATCATCGAGCGAAAGCGTCTTTTCAATAATCTGCGTCATATGCGCCTCACTGCTTAATTGGTTCCCCCAGCGGGGTCTGGCTGGTGTTTTTCTGCTCCCCAAGCTTGTCAAGCGGGACAAGATTGTTCTGGGCAGTCAGCGCGTCCGCGCCATCCACAACCGGGAGGTTCTCGAGCCGCCTCACCTCATTCCGTGTCATGAAGCCGTTCTGGAGTGCTTTGCTGTAGCTGTCATACCGACTGGCGATATTCGCTCTCTGAAGCGCGCTCATCTTGAACTCGCAATTAAGCGTCTCGCTTTCGAGAACCGTAAACAGCGTTTTCGTAAGCGTTTGTTCAAGGCCAGTGCAAAGCGGCTGAATCGTCGACCGATAAAAGCCTTCAATAATCTGCTCAAGCCCACTTGCCGCCGTACCGCCAGAGCTATTAAGAAGCGCGCTGGGAACACCAAACCACCTACCTATCTCCTCAATCCCAAACTGCCGGGTTTCCAGCAGCTGCGCGTCAGCGGCCGACATCGCGATCTGCTGATATTTCATATCCCCCGGAAGAACATGAAGCCAATCGCTTGAATTCCCGGTCACCGGCGGGAGATTCCCATATCGCTCCCTCAGCTGCCGAATCTGGTCTTCCGTCAGATCCTGGTCAATCATCAGCAGCCCGGTCAGCTGGTTGCCATTACCGTACATCGTTGTGGCATTCTTCTGCGCATTCACAAGCTCTGCCGTGGTTGCCTGCATATACTCGAGCGTAGACAACCCCACAATGCCGTTCCCCAGCCCCTTCCAATGCAGAATTTTGTCGGCTCTGAACTCGTAGAGATTCCCGTCCTTGTAATACTGATAGACAACCTCGCCATTTACCACACCGACCTCCATCTGGTCAGCGGCAAGAGGTGTCAGGCTCACAAGCTGCCCCGCACCGTCCCTTTTAATGAGCGCATACGCATTCCCTCGAAGGAACCGATTCAGCCCCATCGCGAGCCAGAAATCATGCGGCGTCATATTGGCATTTGGCGCGCGGAGCACCTGCCACACTCGGCAATTCCGTTCTTCCTCCCGATTCCCATCAGAATCTCTGCGATAAACAACAATGGGCAGAGACGCTATTGTTTCCGCAAGCAGAGTGACGCATGACCATACTGCCGAAAGCTGAAGGCCATGGTCCGGCGGAATCGGGCGGACGCCGCTGACGGCTGCCCCCGTTGGCAATCGGTTCTGGACCCCGGACGCGTCGCCGATAGGTGAGCCCCACCCCACCATATGGGCAATAGACCCAAAAATCGAGGATATCTTCATAATTTGAGAAACTCATTCAAATCCATTGCCCGGTGCTCGTCATTCAGCAATGCCCGGGAGAGCGCCATGATCCCTGCTACAACCCCGTCAATCTTGTTCTCCGGAGCGTCCTTCCTGGGATAAATGTTCTCCTTGACATCAACATGACAGACCACGTTGCTTACCATCCATGTAAGAACCGGGTCTCCGTTGAAATGCAGACGATGATCAAGTACCAATGCCTGAAACTGCTTCATAGGATCGGAAAGGTTCGCGACGGTCTGTTTGCAAAGCACCATAGGCACACCGTCATCGCTGAGTTCTTTCGAGAGCTGTACAGCCTGGAATGGGTCATAAGCCACTGATTGAACGGAGTAGCGCCCACAATCCTCAAGGATTGAATCTCGTATCTCGGCGAAATCCGTCACTGGGCCTTCACAAACATGGAGATCCCCCAAGTACTCCCACCCCTGGTATTGAGAATTCACCCCTCGTTCAATCGCCGTTCTTGGGAGCCAATAATCCCCAAACAGGTAGTAGTGGCTGGAACCATCAATCTTTCTCTGGAAAATCTTCACCTTCGCCGTCATGTCGCTCGTAGACGCAAGGTCAAGCCCCAGCCAGCACGGCTCTCCGTCAAAATCCGACTCATCCAGACTTTCATCCGCGCAGGCATCCCACGCCTTCATGTCCATCCAGCCGACATCCGCGTTGCACCAGACATCAAGATGCTTCGTCTTGAAGTTGTTCTCAGCGCTGGGCGTCGCGATCGCTTTTGCCTGCAATGCCCGTATGACCTCAGGCCGGACAGACACCCCCCAGTTCGGGTTGGCTTTTGCCAGCGCCTCGTCACTCTTCCAGTCATCATCCGGATCCAGCGTGTAGATGATCCCAAAATAGGATTCGTCCTGAAGCGACCCTGAAAGAATCTTTGTTACGAGCGTGCGCTGCTCATAACAAATCCCCGTCCGGTCAACGCCTGCCGTTGTGATCGAAACCATTAGCGAATTTCTGCGCTTCCCCAGCGATGTCTCAACAACGTCGAAAACATCTCTCTTCTTATGCGCATGAAGTTCGTCAATAATGGCCAGATGCGTGTTCAGGCCATCCAAAGTAGACCCTTCCGCACTCTTCGCCTGAAAGGTTGAATTGGTCGCGGGGACATACAGTGCGTGCGCAGTAACCTCCAGCCCATACGCTTCCTGTAGCGCGCGATTACCCCGCGCCATCGTCTGCGCATCACCGAAAACGATTTTGGCCTGCTCGCGGGTTGTCGCAAAACTGTAGACCTCGGCGCCCGGTTCATGGTCGGCGCAGAGGCAGAACAATCCGATGCCGGAAAGTAGGGTCGAGTTGTGAGTGCGGATAAATCCCCTAGTGACGAGGTAGCAATGATCAGGAGAATCAACTTCTATGCACCTGACCGGGACGGATTGAACAGGATCACAGCGAACGATCTGCCGATAATCCTGCAAGCCCCGTTTAACTGGGCGCTCGCGCAAGCGTTCAAGCTTTCTCTTTAGCTTGAACACAGGAATTTCGCGATAAGCATGAAACATCACGCGATATACGATTCCACAGTCTTTCCCGTTGCAGAACGCTCTTTTTGCGTGAATTGTGGGACGCATCCCGAGAGATGCTGCCAGGGTATACACGCCAAGCGCTATTTCGCGCTTCTTCTGCACAAATTCGCATTGCCCCTGACCCTTGCTTATGAATCCGTCCGTATCCATCAGCCCCTGAAGCAGCTCAAGCCGATCAGAAAACGGCGCGTTCATGTATGCGTTTGGAATGTGCTTATTTCCAAGAACACCAAGTCGCCGAAGTTGAACTTGAAACGAGTTTGTCTTTGAATCTCGATCTTTAAGCCCAGTGGAAATAGACCACGCGCAACTTCCTTTAACCTTATGAACCGGGTAACCAAGAGCCTTTATTCGTTCAATAATCTCAACGTCTTTATCAGAACACGTAAATCGCGAAGAATTTGTCGCGCCATCTCCAAGCCACAGCCCAAGAAGATACGGCGGGATCGGCAATTCATGACAGACACCGTCTACTGGAGCCGCCACCTCAATGCGGTGGTTATGTTCGCCACGGCAGAAAACAGAAGCAGCTATTTCCTCTGTTGTTTTAACGCTGGGCTTCGGACCAATGTGTTTGTTGTTTCGTCCCTTCAGCCTGTCGCGGTCATACCTTGAATCTGTTACCCACTCATGTTTTGCATCAGCGACAATGACTTCGCCCGTGCTGAACTCGACCTCATAGCATGGCCGACCACGCATAACATCTGTCGCGGCGATGACATGGCACGCTTTTCCGTCCGTCCCATAAACAAGATCTCCGACTTTGAGATCCCGCATGAGCTTGAAACCGTCAGGAGTAGGAATTTCTGTGTCTAAGGCAAGAGCCTTGCCGTTCCCTCTCGCGACTTCCACATAGGCTGACCGGAATCGCCGATTACCCGCCTTCGCCTTCCACCCAAACAAGGTAGTCAGGAGAAAGCATTGCCAGGGCTCTAGGTGAATCGCCCTGCCCGCTAACTCCCCCTTTGTGTGCGTCAGATTCTCAATGAACCAGCATGGCCGGGAAGCCTCTTTTTCGTCAAAGTAGTAGTCACCACCCTCGGCGCCCCATCGCCTCAGGTCATTTAACTGGCGCTGAACTGCCTGCTTCACAAAGGAACAAGCGGGCACACTCCCGTCCAATACGCCGCGCATGTACTCCTTGGCTATGGCAACGTAATCAGGTTTCTTCATCAGGCTTCAAAAGGATTTTTCTCTAACAGCTCTTCTTCCTGCGCGGGCGCGTGCGCGCGGGAGACAGGGGTAAAACCAAGCTCTTTTTCAAGCTTGATCAGCGTCCCGACAAGAATCTGCATCGCTTGAAACTCCGGGCTGAGTTTCCTCCTCCCGGTCGTTTCTTCCTCATCAAAAAGGGCTCCATGCTCTACTGTTTTTGCCATCCGACGCCACAGAGCATACGTGCGGCACCATTGCTCAAGCGCCGGCCCGTCTACAACCGACAGCCGCCCCTTCGGCGCGTTCTTGACCGCAAGCGCCCATACCTCTTTTGCGTCTCCCGGAATCCCGACGGGAGGTTCTTCAGATAAAACACTCCCCGAAACCGGGTACGGCTTGGAAGAACGGCATTTCTGCAGCGTCCCTCTGGCCGATTTCTCCGCATCGGATTTTCTGAGCCTGGGCATATCCAAAAATTGAAAAGCACGCGTAAAAAATTGGTGAAGGGCGCGGTCTCAGGGGCTTTTGCGTCCAAAATCTGACCCGCCTCACCCCCTCTTAAATCACGGGGCTTGCTGGCTCAGCATGCTGGTGAGCGTGTGTTTGATCAGCTCCATAGAGATAGGCACCATCAGTTCAGAAGCTGTACGCTTCACTTCCCTCCAGACCTTGCTGGAACGGAGAGCGTCAAGCATGTCGTGCCCGGCAAAGGTCAGCCTCGGGTAGGCTTCTCTGTCATACCCCCAGCTTCCATCCTCAAGGCGGCGGACATGGAGACCTTCAATAAGCCCCGCGTCTTCCGCCAGCAGAAGATGCCCGCAGTACAGATCCTCGTCTGCTTCGTCAATGGACGTCAGGCGATCAATGACCCGCTCTCGTTCTATGTCTTCAAGAACGTGTAGCAACTGTTCCCAGTCTCTAACCATGCTTCACCTTATCCCTAAAGCCACCTCACCCCTGCTTCGTCAGCTCACCTTCTCCGATTCAATCAGTTTGACCAAGATGTTTGTTTTGCAATCACTGAGCCGGGACGACAGATCAACAATCTCACTTAAAGGGAGGGCACTGCCATCAAATCGCTTGTTCGAGATCTCAGACAATTCCTCTAAAATCTTTTTAGCGTCGGCGATGCTCTTAAATACGCTGGCAAGGCAAACCACTTTATTCTCTATAGCCATGTCCTCAACCTTGACCACATTAAGCAAAAGATTACCGGTTTCTTTTACCTGCCCACACTGCAATAACAACTCTCAAATCATTTGGCACTTAATAAAAACGGCACCAACTGGAGAAGAACCATTTATCCGAATAGACGACCAGAGCTTTATGCTCGGCGACAAAGCTGCTATCGGGGAATGCGTTACCTGCCACAAATTAACTTTGTGGCTGAACGATAAGCTGGTCTACCCGATGGCTAATATGCAGACAATAAAACCAAACCCGGATATGCCGGAACACGTAAAGCAAACATTTACTGAGGCTCAAGCATGCCTGGGAGCGTCGCCGTTTGCATCTTGTATCCTTCTCCGGCTTTGTCTCGAACAGCTGCTCACCCACTTAGGGTTCAATGATGCCCGTCTGATCGACAAAATAAAAAGAGCCGCACCCAATGAATCTCCAGTACGAAGGGCAATGGACGCCTGCCGAATAACCGGGAACGCCTTTGTCCACGCAGACTCAATAAGCGAAATGTACGGTCAAAAGGGCTCCAACCCAGAAGATGTAGCAAAAGCCCTGTCAGACATCATTAACTTTATTACGGAAGAAATGATCTCAAGAGAACTGCGAATTCAGAAGCTACTCGAAACCTACTCAAAACATTGAGTTCCCGAAGCCGCCGTCCTCGCTGGCAGTCTTACGGCTATGGCACGCATGGCACAGCGCCTGCCAGTTGTTCTGATCCCACATAAGCTTCTGGTTCCCCCGATGCGGAATGATGTGATCCACATCAGTTGCCTTAACCAGCAGCCCACGCTTCAGACACTCCTCACATAGTGGGTGTTCTTTCAGGAATGCCGCTCTGCGCTTCCGCCACTTAGAACCATAGCCACGTTCAGCGGAAGAGCCTTTGAATCTCTTCCGCCTTGCTTCGCGTTCCGCCGCCAGTTCTTTGCCCTTCTCTTTATGGCGGGCACAGTACTTATCAGACAGAGGGATAGCTTCCTGGCAGCCTGGGTAAGCGCAAATATGCAATAAAGCCATCTTCAGCCCTTCCTGAGGGGCTCCGAGACGAAATTAGCCAAGGATTTGGTTTCTAGCACAGATCCTTTGACCATAACCTCCCCAAAAATTCGGACTTGATCCCCGCCTATTTCAACCCTGGAGTCTTTGCCCAGCTTAAGGATGGCCTTCACACCTTTTCTGCTGTTTTCGTTTCTCTCCACGCGAAGTCTCCCGCACAAAAAAATCCCCGGATCTGCGTACGGATCCGAGGATGGAGTTGTATATCCGGAGGAGTTAACCAGCACCTACACGCTGTTTCTTTCGGGCACAACAAGAGAGCCAACCGGCTCTCCAATCGTACTTCTTGCGTCTTTCGCTTACTGGTACCTCCAATTATATCCCATTATTTTATTTTTTCAAGAGCAATCCCGAGCGTAAAACTCCAGGATATTAGAAAGCATGACCGAAGCGCTGTGAATCTCCTCATCGAACCTTCTTTTGCTTAGCCCCATCGCCCGGCCAATTCTTCCTACCGAGAGAGACGGGCGGAGGTAGAGCGCGCAAACCATAAGCCTGTACTTCTCCGGATAGAGTGGAGAACACAGCGCTCGCTCAACCCTGGCGGCGTCTTTTACATCTACAGGGCTGCAATCTTTCTCACACTCGTTCGCTATGCCCCTGCCTTCCGCTCCGTACAGGGCGATCATCTTCGCAAGCCACGATGCGCGTAAGCATGATCGGTCCCTGTAAACTCTCGCCCAGTTCTCAAGCCTTGCGTTCAGATCCCGGTCTTCGATCACGTATCTCTCCCGTCAGAACTCATCAACATCCCATCCACCGCCGTTCTTTTTGGCGCGCGGATAGACAACCTTCATCGCGAAAGGGAAGGAAGTCGCTACCACTTTGACCTTGCACTTCGCATCGTCAAAGAAGACTCGCGGGCTGCCCTTGACCTCATGCAGCTCCAGTCTCCCATCCGGCAGGAGAACCATGAAGTCCGGCGTGTACCAGCAAGTGCCATCAGCGACCTTCAGTTTCAAAGACTCAAACCAGTAGTCAGCCACTCTCCCGCTTTGTTTCTCTCCCTCCAGATACTGCGCGTAACTGGTTTCTGTGCGGTTAAGCTCTCCCTTCTTCATCCGGCCTTTCGCTCTGAGAGCCGTGAGGCCGTAGTTCTTATGCTGAGTCCTGAGAATCATTCCACCCTCCATCAAAACGGGACGTCCTCGTTAGCGGCAGATGCGGTGTTCCGAGGGAGATCTCTCCCCTTCGCCGCGGCGTACTGGGCTGTCGTAGTGGACGCAGCAGGCACCGTTCCCTGAGGCTTTGCCCCCAGCTGCAGGGACTCGCAGATAACCTCTGTCGCGTAACGCTCCACTCCCTGCTTATCGGTGTACTTCCGCGTATGCAGCCGCCCCTCGATATAGACCTCAGAGCCTTTCACGAGATACTGCTGAGCGACTTCCGCCGTTTTCCCAAAAACCACGACGTTATGCCACTCGGTCTCTTCTTTCCCATCCCGACCCTTGTATCGGCGGGGGGGGGCGAAAGCGAGGGGGGGGGGGGTCTCCGCTGG
>OBAA01000587.1_pt1 | contig 33206 bp, 31 predicted proteins | sample 1475961 | NCBI WGS metagenome assembly OBAA01 (sample SAMEA2579960, study PRJEB22360) | human gut metagenome | biome: human gut; feature: human-associated habitat; material: faeces | place: Denmark | collected 2008/2010 | reverse complement strand
GGCTTCCGCTTTGTTATCCATCACGTAGCGGCCGTCGGTCGCCATCGTGTCGGAGCAGGCGCCCTGATGGAAGACCGCTTCCGGACGGGGCATTTTCCCCTGACGCACGAGATCGATGAAGTCGTGCTTATCCATGTAGTCGGAGATCTGGCATTCAGAAAGGTTCAGGAACTTGTCCGCCTTGGTCAGATTGTCGACCGCGAGAATGTCGGTGTATCCGCGCTTATTCAGTGCAATAGTGTTGTTGCAGCCGATGAAGCCGGCAGCGCCCGTAACGATAATGCTCATTCAATGACTCCAGAAGGAAACAGTTCTTCGAAGGAAACGGTGGCCGTGCCGAGCTTGCCCACAACGATGCCGCCTGCGCGGTTCGCGATTTCAACGCACTTCTTGATGGGAATGCCGGCAGAGATCATGGTGGCGAGAACGGCAATAACCGTGTCGCCTGCACCCGAGACGTCGTACACTTCGCGGGCCTCGGCGGGAACCGAAAATTTGCCTTCAGAAGTATAAAGCGTCATGCCTTCCTCACTCCTCGTGAGAAGGAGGGCCTGAAGCCCGAGATGCTCGCGCAGGTTCTGCGCCTTTTCCGTGAGGTCTTCCTCGGACTTCCAGTGTCCGGTGACCTCAGCGAGTTCCGCGCGGTTCGGGGTAATGATGGATGCGCCCTTGTAGCGGTCGTAATCCGATCCTTTCGGATCAATAAGAACGGTTTTTCCGGCGTCCCTTGCGATCTGAATCATCTTTTTGATATGCGAGAGCCCGCCTTTGCCGTAATCGGAAAGAATCACAGCGTCATGCGACGCGATTTCCCGCCGGAAGGTATCCAGGTGCGCGAGCAGAACTTCCTCCTGCGGCATGCTTTCGAAGTCAGCCCGCAGCATCTGCTGCTGCCGGGCGACGATCCGCAGCTTCACGGTGGTTTCCAGCTTCGGGTCGAAGTGGAGGAGTGGCCGGATCGAGGAGTGATGCAGGAGTGCCTCGAGGTGCTTTCCGGATTCATCGTCTCCAAGAACCGTGAGAAGCGAAACACCGGCTCCCATGGCGGCGATATTCCGGGCAACGTTCGCGGCGCCGCCGAGGCGCTCCTCTGAATGCTCGATACGAATAATAGGGACAGGAGCTTCTGGCGAAATACGATGTGAATCTCCAAACCAATACTTATCTAACATGGCGTCGCCGACAACCAGAATCTGTCGGTTGTGAAGAGGAGTAAGCAAGGAAATCTCCATAATTATGAATTAGGATATTGATTAAAATATAAAAACAGATAAAATTCTCATGCGCAACAATCAGCATATATTTATCTTTATTAACTAATAAATTATAGTCATAAAGAGTTGATTTATTCAATAGCAAAAATTTATTTTTTAAATTTTATAACTATTGTTGTGCATATTCTCTGACTTTTTCAGATTAATTATTGCTAATAATAACTTTATATTATTGTCATTTCTAATAACTAATTTTTATTTTTTATAACTTTGTTAAAACGCTATCAAATTCCATTGGCGTCGATTTAGGATAATTGCAGACTTATTGAATAAAATTGATCTACTCACATCCCACATCCTTTGCATAGAGAAACACAAACCGTACTTTCTGCTTACTCTACGTGCTTTCCTGATTTAGGTTGACTCTTTTGGTACTTAAACCTATCAAACGTTGACTGTAAGCGGTTAAAACTATTTTTCGTTGACGATTTTCGGGTGAGGTGGGGCAGGCGAAACGCCAAAATTCAAAGTCGATTGCTCCCTTAAATTATTCTGTTCTCCGCTGGAAAAGTCTTGTTTCTGACTTGCCAGCGCTTCTTGATGCTACGCTGTAGTTGAGCCGCTTCTCTAACCGTTACTATGTTTAGACTCATATGAGGATTATCCTCGTTAAAGATGCCTGCGTGTGTTCCGTCAATAAGATTTCATCACTTTTGAACCGCCTCCCTAAATTGCGACAGTTTCCTGTTGCTTAAATTTTAAGAAGTTTGCGGGAGGAAGGTACCCTAATTTCTCCTGAATCCGTTCCTTGTTGTACCTGCGAATATATTTATCGATGATCTGCTTCAGATCGGTTCTTGGTAAAACATAACGTCTGTTTTTGGGCATCTGAAGATTGTTTCCGATTTTAGATGCCCATAAAAATTCTCCATACAGGCGTTGTCAAAACAATTTCCCTTGCGGGAGTAGGACAGATCAATGTTCAACGATTTTGCCAGATCCCGATAGCGGGGAGCAGTGTAAACCGTACCTTGATCACTATGAAGAAGCGCGGGACCAAGACCTGCCAGCTTTAAGAGTGTGGTCTCAGCCAGCTCCCTGGTAGCGCCAGTATCCCCCCCCACGCAATGATCTCTTTGGTACAAAGATCCTCGATCGTGGAGAGAACAAGCCAACCTTCTTCTACATGAAAGAAAGTCATGTCTGTGACCAATTTCTTCCTAGGTTACTTATGGAAAAACTCTCTGTTTAACTTATCAATGCAAGGCCGACTATCTGGAATCTTCGGTTCGAGACGGCAGCGTTTAAATCGCGGCAGCCGCACCCGGAAATTCAGGTTGTTTTCTCTCATAAGCCGGGCCACACGCTTGTGATTGATCGGGGTTTCCTGGCGCATACTTAGGAACCTAGCCATCCGTTTCGCTCTGTAAACATAGGAGTGAAGGACTTGCTCATTCCTGATCGCCTGAACCAGAGACGAGTCCTTTTCTTTCCTTGGCTTCAAATGTCGGTAATAAGTGCTTCGACAGACGTTAAAGACCTGACAGGCTTTTAGAACCGACATACCAAAGCTGACCAGCTGTTTAATGCTGTCCGCCTTGGCATTCATGGTCATTAGTAATGCTTCAGCCTTTTCCTGAACCAGTTTCGATAAGACTTCAGCATTAACTTTGGATTTCTGAAGAGCATTAATTGCCGCTCCCTCGGAGTTATTCTCCACGAGCTTGTCAATGGACTGTCTGAATTCCCGGAATAGACGATATCGACGAATCCATCGATTGATCGTTCTTTGGCTGACTCCGACTCGCTCTACCGCTTCCAGCCTGGATTTGTCGTGATTGTCTTTCCAAGACTTGATAACCCAAGCTGCCGCAGGAGTTATTTGCCAGCCCCGCGGATGGTGTACAGCAAAAGCTTTCTCCGGGCTCCCATAGCGTTCATAAGACAAAAGCCAAGATTTAAAAAGAGTATCAGGAATATTGATACTTGGCCGCGAATTTCCGTCTTCCCGGCATCGTTGCAAAATACAAATTCATCAGTCGCAATTTTTCTTCGTTGGAAAAATACTTTGACTTGTCTTCCGTCCAAGCCGTATGGCCAAATTTGAGCCAGAGCAGCCAGTCTTTAACGAGTTCTTAGCTGATGTTCAGCTTCTACGCGTCCCTCACACCGCTATTTCCGGCACTAAACAAAGCCAGAGCCTCCAGACACTGTTCTTTTTGATGGTTATGCCATGGCAGATCCTCCTCAAAAGTGTCGCATTTCTAGGGGTCGGTTCAATTAGGGGGCAACATACACTGTACGCTAACACACCATTCCTCCGTTGGAGATTGGATTAGCGAAACAGGTTTAGGATCTTTTCAAGGTTCTGGCATAGTGGCTATCAAGTCCTACATTATCTAGATCATTCTGAATCAGAGGATTCAGTAATCTTTTATGATGGTATTTAATGTATAATATAGATCAATAAAGTTTTCAACATAAAATTAGCTGTAATTTTTCAACTATGGAATTGTTTAATTTAAAAGAAGCACGGCTCAAGATTAGCGAATTAGCTAAACATATAAAAACAAAAAAAATATTTAAGAAAAAAAATAAATTAGCTTTTGTTTTTGCTTTTACTCAGAATTTATCATTCGCCGCTGGTAATTGTGCCATTGCTCTAAATCGTCATTTAAAAATCACTGATTACGATATAGTGATGCTACATTCAGATTTATCAGATAAGGATATAGCAACCTTTAATAAGATACCTCATGTAGTCCTTAAGAGATTTGATCTACAGGATGATTTTGTTGATCATATGCTAAAAAATATTCCAAAGCAGTCACGATTTCGAACTAAAAATCACCTGATGTGTTTTGGGCATTTTGAAGCTTTTTCTTTACTAAGAGATTATGAATATGTAGTTTATAATGATGTTGACGTGAGTTTCCAAAGAGACATATCAGATATTATTTCATATGTTCCTTTTGGAATTGCTCCTGATACTCCTTGGAAGGTTCGTGACCAATTTTCTAGAGAAGTTCCTGGCTACGATATGGAGAGGGAAGGTTATTGTTCATCAGTTATGGTACTTAGTGATAATCTACCTTATAATGAGATTGTAAATTTTCTTTATGAGAAGGCGTGGGAGTATGCTGATTGCCTCATAAATCCAGATCAAGCAATAATTTGCCTTGCCGTACAGAAATTTAATATAAATCCAAAGTTAATTCCAATAGATATATACAGCTGCATTTCTTGGAAAGATTGTGCCATTACAGCTAAAACTGTTCATTTTGGTACAGAAAAAAAATCTGGAAAGATACTAACATATGTAATTCTTTTCCAGAATGGTATAGAACTCATCTCGAATGGCTCGAATTGGGCGGATCTGACTTCGACCAATCGAATATTGCCCCAAGAAATCCCTTATCTACTCTGAATCATTTCGATGAATTGATGGCAAATAGCAGCAATGCTGGCAAATAAAATGAATAAAATATAACTTTTGAAATAAAATATAATAAGTTAATTATATATAACTGTTATTCGATAAATATTTTAAAATACCGATCTTGCCCCATCATATAACACTTTCAGTAATCTAAAAGTTCTTTAGGGAGTGTCAAGCGACACGATAAAGTGATCCCCGTGTGTCTGCAGAAATGCAGACCACGCTTCTCCAGCTCCCGATCCAATTCTGAGAGCATGATGTTCGACAGAAGAGGACTGAGAGAGGATACCCTGTGGTATGCCTTCCTCACGGGGAGAACCCAGACCGTTCTCCATGATTCCCGCCGACAGATATCGGCGGATCAGTTTGGGCATCGGTTTATCGTCAATCACACGGGCAATAATGCTCATGAGCTTGTCGTGGTTTACTCGGTCGAAGAATTCAACAGATCCCGCTTGACTACTCATTGGTAGCCTTCACGTACATAAACTTGGGCGGATAGAAGAGCCTGCTGGGCGTTTCTTCCAGCACGGTTGGAATTCCCACCATTCTCGTCCCGCCATTCGGCTTGGGAATATCTACCCGAAGGACAGGGGCCGGGAATGTACTCCCGATCCCGAGCTTCTCAGCATATAACAGTCCTATGCGTATTCAGCAGCTCGGTCAGTCTGTCAACGGTAACGCCGTCTACGCCGGCACTGCCCTTGTTGGCAATGACTTTCTCTGCTGCCTCATAGATCACCAGTATTGCACACTCCATGAGCGGATACTGTCTAGCTTCGCTTTCGTACGTACAAGGTTCGCAATAGACCGCTGCTTTCTTTGACCGATGTCTCCGGCAGTTCCAGTTCCGCTTTCCCTGTCTGACTCGGGATACTCAAAGGTGTTTACTAAGCACTTCGTGTTCTATTAGATATCCTTGCTGTACTCGCAAATGAATGCTCGGTCCTTCGCCCCCCCCTATGACTACCTGAACGACATCCCTTGGCCACTCGGCTTCTGTAGCTTTCTCAGCATCGATCAGGTTCTCCCCAGGTATGACGCATATCGTTCCTGCCAGTCTGTCGGATTTACTTTTCTGCTTTCCGGTTGAGCTTTGGGCATTGAAATACATGGCTTCCACACCCAGCAGACGCGCCTCATATCCGCTTCCTGTTCGTCAGACATGCATTTGCTATCGGCTTCCTCTGGAACGGCTGTTACCATACGCCCCTTGCCGAGTCGCTAGCTCTTCCCCTCAACGGGCGAGTAGAGGGACTTCCACCCTCCAAGATATGCGCCCTGCTGGGCGCACCATGAAAAAGCCCCGAAGCTCTTACGAGCTTCGGGGCTTTCTTACAACTGGCGGAAGGGGAGGGATTCGAACCCTCGATAGGGCCAGGCCCTATGCCGCCTTTCCAGGGCGGTACATTCAACCACTCTGCCACCCTTCCAGGATGGGTTCCACTAAGGCTTTTAGCCCGCCCTGAATAAAGGTTTACGTCTTCAGGACAACCAGCGTTACCGGCTAGCGAGACTTGAAATTATACGGATGCGAATCTCTTTGTCAAGGCGCAATCTTAACAATTTTTTCTCTTTAATCTCTCAGGGGGCTCTGCCACTCTTCCAAAGTCATCCTTTTTCATCCTGTCATGCGTTCTTCTTTTCTTCTAAAATACTGTCCCCTACGACAAAAAGAGACGCCGAAAACGTCTCTATTCATAAACTCTGTTTCTCTAGAGGTACTTGTTTCATGGCACATGTTGTCTGTGATGGCTGCGTTAACTGCAAGCACACTGATTGCGTGGACGTCTGCCCGGTAGACGCTTTCCGCGAAGGTCCCAACTTCCTCGTAATCGATCCTGATGAATGCATCGACTGCGCGGTCTGCATTCCGGAGTGCCCGGAAGCCGCGATTTTCGCGGAGGAAGATGTTCCTGAAGATCAGCAGGAATATATCCAGATCAACGCGGAGCTTTCCAAGCAGTGGCCTTCCATCACCCGCAAGAAGCCCGCTCCTGATGACTGGGAGAAATGGTCTGGCGTGCCGAATAAGCTTCAGTACCTGAAGAGGTAAGCGAACGGTGGCTGATAAGACTCAGAGCCTCGCAGACCGCATAAACGACGCGCTGCCGCAGACCTTCTGCCGGCAGTGCGGCTTTGCGGGCTGTCGTGAGTACGCCGAAGCGGTTGCTGCCGGCCTTGCTCCCATTAACCGCTGTCCCCCAGGCGGCGATGAGGGCATTCATGCGCTTTCTCTTATCACGCATCAGCCCTACCTTCCTCTTGACCCTGAGTACGGTCGGGAACTTCCTTTTGCTGTCGCCCGGATCCGCGGTGACGAATGCATTGGCTGCGGCCGCTGTCGCAAGGTCTGTCCGGTAGACGCGATCACAGGCGGTCCCAAGCGTCTTCACGCTGTGATTGAGGATGCCTGCACCGGCTGCTCGCTCTGCCAGGCCGCGTGTCCGATTGCCTGTATCAGCATGGTGGAAACCGGGGCCGAGTGGACGCCCGAAAAGGCGTCTGCCGCCTCAAACCGTCATCAGGCCCGCAAGTCCCGCCTTGAGAGAGAATCCCTGGAACAGGAAGCCCGCTACGCGGCTCTGGGTCAGGGGAATCTCGCCCGCAAGAAGGCGGCTATCGAAGCCATCCTCGCGCTTGCCGCCAAAAAATAAGTTTCATCCAAATTCGGGAGGTGCTTTCACGTGAATTCAGCCGATATCCGGAAAATTTTCAGGCGCCTCGCCGAACTTCGTCCTGATCCCAAAAGCGAACTGAACTACCGGACGCCTTTTGAGCTCCTCGTTGCCGTTGTGCTTTCCGCGCAGGCGACCGATAAGAGCGTGAATGAGGCCACCAAAGTTCTTTACGCTCACGCAAACACCCCTGAGGCGATTCTCGCGCTCGGAGAAGAGGGACTCATCCCTTATATCAACAGGATCGGTCTCTACCGGAACAAAGCAAAACACGTGATCGGGCTCTGCTCCGAGCTGATCAAGCGCTTCAACGGCGAAGTTCCGGAAGACTTTGATGCGCTCTGCTCCCTTCCTGGTGTCGGGCACAAGACAGCAAACGTTGTTCTTAACGTCGCGTTCGGTCATCCCACAGTTGCTGTAGATACCCACATCTTCCGTGTCGCGAACCGGACCGGCATCGCCCCCGGGAAAACACCGGACGAAGTATCAGAAGCTATCGTCCGCGTCTGCCCGAAGGAATATCTCCATAACGCGCACCACTGGCTCCTTCTTCACGGCCGCTACTGCTGCACCGCGAGAAACCCGAAATGCTGGGAATGCCCGATCCGGGATCTCTGCGAATTTGACGAAAAGACACCTGCGCCGGAGGAAAAACCGATTCCTCATATCCTTCCCAAAAAAGAAGGCCGGAAACCGCGCGCCGCTTCCGCTTCCCGGAAGAAAAAGTCATCCTGACGCTTTTCCTCCATCACTCCAGGCCGGTTGCAGTTTCCGCTTTCTCTCAGCTCCGCTAACATAGATAGATTACGTTTTGAAATTTCCTCTCGGAATTTCGACGCGGTTTATTAGCGGCTAAAGAAAAAAGAGACAGCATATATGGAAGGAACGAAGCACCTCACGCCCAGGTATTCCCAGATGGCCCTTGGCCTTGCGGACGACATCCTGGGACCGATTCTCGCTGACGGCTCAAAACCGGATTTTATTTCGTTCGGCGGCGGTCTTCCCTGCCCAGAAGGTTTCCCTGTTGAAGCGCTGCGGGAAGCCTCCGACTGGTGCCTGAAGACCTACCCGAGCCGGTCTCTGCAGTATTCGGGACCGGAAGGAGAACCGGAACTCCGTGAGCAGATCGCCGCTTACGAAACTTCCCGCGGGAATCCGACGTCGCCTGACGAAATTCTTGTCACGTCAGGCAGTCAGCAGGCGCTTGATCTCTGCGGCCGGGTTTTCTGTGACCCGGGTTCAAAGATTCTGATTCAGCGTCCTTCCTATATTGGCGCCCTGGAAGCTTTCAACCTCTCTCAGCCGACGTACGTTGAAATGCCGTCTGATGCTGAAGGCGCGGCTCCGGCTGAAATCGGGGAAGAAGCGCGCGGTGTCCGGTTTGCCTATACGCTCGCCACTTACTGCAATCCGACCGGACAGACGATGAGCGCTGAGCGCCGGAAGCAGCTGATTGAAAAAGCCGAGCAGTACGATTTCTGGATCGTTGAAGACGATCCTTATGGCGAACTCTGGTACGAAAAGAAGCCTCCGATCTCCATCCGGAATCTGGCGCCGCACCGCACGATCCGCCTCTGCTCCTTCTCGAAGATCCTCGCCCCGGGTCTTCGCCTTGGCTACATCATCGCGCCGCGTGACGTGATTCAGATGTTCTCGAAGATCCAGAGCTACGCTGTCCTCTCCACTCCCTGCATCAATCAGCTCGTCGCTGCCCGAGTGCTCGCAAGCGGCCTTCTGAAGACGCATCTCCCGGAAGTCCGCGCGATCTACCGCGAGCATTCGTTCGATATGCAGCAGGCGCTTTCTGAATTCATGCCGAAAGACCCCGGCATCAGCTGGACCAGGCCAGAGGGCGGCATGTTTATCTGGCTTACGCTTCCGAAGCCGATTGACACGTTTGCCATGCTTCCGAAGGCGCTCCGGATGAAGCTTCTCTATGTGCCGGGATTCGCGTTCTACCCGAACTCCCCTGAGCAGAACCATATCCGACTTTCCTTTGTGACTGTTCCGAAGGAAAAGACGATTGAAGGTGTTCAGCGTCTCGCGGCTCTCGTGTCGGACGAACTCCGACGCCTCTGATCCCTCAAAGCAAAAAGGAACACCACGCCATGGCTCTGCCAAAAATTGAAATTCTGACGACAGGCGGCACGATTGCAGGAAAGGGAGAGAGTGAAACCGGCTCTTCTTACCACGCGGGAGAAGTTCCTGGAGACGAACTTGTCCGCTCAGTCCCTGGGCTCAGCCGGGTTGCTGATATTACAGTGCGGGAAATCGCCTCCATCCCTTCTCAGGACATGACAGAAGGCGTGTGGCTCGCCCTTCTCTCCGCGATCCGTGAGGACGCGGAGAAGTTTGACGGGTTCGTCATCACGCACGGCACTGACACCATGGAAGAAACCGCTTTCTTCCTTAGCCTCACCGTGCCGGCAGGAAAATCCGTTGTGATCACGGGAGCCATGCTCCCCTCCACCGCTCTTTCTTCTGACGGTCCTAAAAACCTCTATAACGCGGTTTCTGCCGCCGCAGCTCCCAAATCGTCTCGCTATGGTGTCATAGCCGCGATGAACGGAGAACTCTTCGCCGCCCGGGGGCTCTTCAAATCAAAGACGGTGGCGCTTGACACATTCAGTACCCGTTTCGGAGGTCCGATTGGCTGGACGCAGGGCGGTGTCACGCACTTCAGCGTGAGTCCCGCGCCTGAACGATCCCTTCCCTCTTTCCGGGACCTCGGGGCAATCCGCGAGAGTTCGCTTCCCAAAATCGCCTGCATCGCGGTCTGGGCTGGTTCTGACGGCGTTGCCGCATCCGCCTACATGGATGCCGGCTATCAGGGACTCGTCATTGAAGGTTTCGGTGACGGCAATATCCCCGGAGGTCTCCTCCCCACGCTGCGGCTTGCCGCGGAATCGGGGCTTGCTGTCGTACGGTCCAGCCGCTGTGCTTACGGCCCCGTGCTGGAAGCAGGAGAAATTAACGACGCTGAAAACGGATTTGTCTGCGGCGGAGCGCTTTCTGCCGCTCAGTGCCGTATTCTTCTGCAGCTCGCTCTCCTTAAGAACCCGAGAGCCAAGCGAACAGACCTCCAGAAACTCTTTTCCCAGTTTTAACCGACGCGAGACTATTCTCCATGCCGATACCCAGTGAATTCACCCCCATTCTGCAGTCACTCCCCCTTGTCTCATCCGAGTGGGATGAAGAGAACCGCACCCTGGTTCTCACGACCGGACTTCGCTATCCTGGCACCGAAGAGTCTGTGATGATCTTTGTGACAGAAGACGCTTCTATCGGCGGCTGGCAGGTGGATGACGGGGGATCAGCCGCGCTGCTCCTTTCTGACGCCGGTATCGCTCCGAACGCTCCCGGCATCACTGCATATCTCAAGACCGCCTACGAAGAAAATGTTCTCATGATGGATGCGGGGCATAACTTCGGTATTCCGGTGTCGGATGCGGATGACCTCCTCGAGTCAGCGCTTGAAGTCGCGTCAGGCTCCCTGATGCTTTACGCCGTCGGCCGCTTTGGAGCCGCCTCTGAGTAATTGACCTCGCGATGTCTGAGTCTCTCGAATCCGCTTATCGGGGGCGCTTCGCGCCTTCCCCCACAGGGCTCCTTCACGCGGGGAGCCTCCTCGCCGCTCTTGCCTCGTGGCTTGACGCCCGGGCGCATGACGGCACCTGGCTGATCCGGATTGAGGATATCGATCCCCCGCGGGATATTCCCGGTGCCGGTGAGAAGATTATTGAGACACTCAGCCGCTTCGGTTTTGAGTCCGATGAACCGGTGCTGTGGCAGCATGACAGGCTTGACGCCTATCGGGAAACCGCCGCCCGGCTGGTTTCTGAAGGAAAGGCGTTTGGCTGCGCCTGCTCGCGGCACGATATCGCGGAGTGGCATCGGATCCACGGGGGCGATCCTTCGGTCTACCCGGGGATCTGCCGAAACGGCACCGGAGGTCGTAAACCCCGGGCCATCCGCTTCCGGGTTGATTCGGAGCCAGTCTCTTTTACGGACCGGCGTCTCGGGACGCTCACCCAGAATCTCGAAAAAGAGCTTGGCGACTTCGTGATCTGGCGAGCTGACAGTCTCCCCGCCTATCAGCTCGCGGTCGTCATGGATGACGGTCTGCAGGGCGTGACAGATATTGTCCGGGGTGAAGACCTCTATGGGAACACACCGCGTCAGATCGCCCTTCAGAGAGCTCTGGGACTCCCGACTCCGCGTTACCTCCACCTTCCGCTTGTGCTGAACGACCGGGGTGAGAAGCTCTCCAAACAGGGAGGGGCGACACCGGTGGATCCGGAGTCGCCCCTCATTGAACTTGAACGCGCCTGGCGGTCTCTGGGTTTCCGACCGCTCGGAGCGGATTCTGTTCCCGCTTTCCTTCGCGCCGCGCTTCCGCTCTGGCGCGAAGGCTGGGGAAACCGTTAGTCGTTCTTCCGGTTTTCTTCAGGAAGCCGCACTTCAACCGTTGTGCCCTTGCCGGGTTCGGAATCGATCACGAGTTCCGCCCCGATCTTCTTCGCGCGCTCTTCCATGATGGAAAGACCCACGTGACGGGCTTTCCGTTCCTCAGCGAGTTTCCGGTCAATACCGACGCCGTTATCCCGCACGCTTGCCACAAAGTCGCGGTTATTCATGATCCGCACTTCAACCTGAGAGGCTTTGGCGTGCTTCCGGATGTTGGAAAGCGCTTCCTGAATAATGAACGTCACCTGAAGCTTCTGCTTCTCGGTGAGGTTCGGGCCGTTACCGGAGAACTGCACCTTGGCGCTGACACCTGACTGCGCCTCAAAGCGCCGGGTCACGGTGAGCAGCGCGGTCTTGAAGTCTTCCTTATGAATCTTCTCGCGGAAATTGAGGAGCAGCTCGCGGACGTTCTCGTAACTCTCCTGGACACCCGCCTTGATCTGCTTCACGGTCTCATCCACCATCTGCTTATCGTTCCCCGCGAGCGCTGACTCAAGGAGCTGCACCTGCATGTTGAGGAAGGAAAGTGTCTGAGCGATCGAGTCGTGCAGACCCTGCGCCATGAAGGTGCGCTCCTGAACCACAGCAAACTGCCGCTCGCGTTCGTTCAGCCGATGGTTATCAATCGCGATGCCGAGATGCGTGCCGAAGGACTCGAGCTGCCGGAAGGCGGGCGACGCAATATCGCGGTTATCGCAGAAGAACACCTCAAACGTCCCGAGGCTTGTCTGGCCATTCCGGATATGGAATCCGTAAGACACCTGGAACCCCTCTTTCACGAGTTCCTTCGCGGTGTCACGCGTTCCCTTCAGCAGATCAAAGCGTGTGGGAAGCGGCTTCTGATACGCACGGTAAATCGGCGCGTCCGTGTCGCTCTCGCGGGATGACAGTTCAAGGAACCGCCCGGAGAGTCCGGACGAGGCCACAATGGAAAGCTTTCCGCTCTCATCCACCAGGCGCACCGCGCAGGCGTCGCTCCCGGTGTAGCTCCGGATCCGGTCGATAAAGCCCTCATTCATATCTTCGATTGACACGGCCTGCGAGAGGAACGTCGTCATCTCGTAAAGCTGCGAGAGGTTCGTGTTCTTTTCCTGCACTGAAGCGGTCTTCTCCGCGACCTTCGCTTCCAGATTGTCGTAGAGATCCTCAAGCCTCGACGCCATGCGGTTGAAGCCCTCCCCGATGCGGCCGAATTCATCATTCGTTCCGACATTCACCCGGGCGGAAAGATCTCCCGCGCGCACCTTATCAATCACCTCTCCGAGCTTATTCACCGGGCGGATTACCCAGCGCTTGAGGAGGAAAAGAATCACGAAGAGGCTTCCAATAGCGAGCGCGATGATCAGCGTCTGCAGATACCGCATCTGCCAGAGATAGCGAACGCGGTAATCCTCAATCCTATCCTTCAGGTGGTTCAGAGCGCCGGTGTAGGAATTAAAGATCTCGGTGTCAATCGTCGCGCCGTTCTCCCGCTGCTGAAACAGCTGCGGACGCGCCTGCGTCTCCCAGACCTGGGTCGCCTTATTGATGGAGTCCTCGATATCCGGCGTATTCGGCACCTTGAAGGGCGACCAGAGATCGATATCGTGAAGCCCCTTGATCAGCGTGTTCGAAACCCGGATTTCCTCATCAAACATCTCCGGCGCGTAATTCGTGTTCGTGAAGACATTCGCGCGGTGGAAGTGGATCTTGATTTCGTTTACCTGGTTCAGCGCAGCGGCGGACGACTCCGCGTTCCAGCTGAGCAGCATCGTATAGGCCACAACACCGACCACAAAAGAGACCCACGCCGCCGTGAGTGCGAGAAGCCTCATTGAGAGGCTGTGAAACTTCTGAACCTGCATAGGAAATATTTCCGGATTTTTGCTGCCTGAACCGGGCAGATAACTGTAGAAAAATTCGCTGAATACTATACAAAAGAAAAGCCGCACGGCGAATAATTATTTTTCCGCCGCACGGCTTCAAAGGGACTAGTCCCTCTCTCGTTCAGCTCAGAGGAGCCTTACATTCCCCTCTTCATCCTCAGGGGGCAGGTTTTCAACGGCAGGAGACGGATCCTTCCCCGCGGGCAGGGCCCGGAGCCCCGTTACCCGGATCAGGCGGGGCGAGACACCGCGTCCCTTTCTCGTCCGGTGCAGCGTGTATTCGGCAAGCTTCGCGCCGCTCACCGTTTCTTCACGCGGCTGCTTCGCGCGGCCCTCGCCGATCACTGCGACACCGGAGGCAGTAATCGGGATCGCCGCGACAATCTTCTCATCCGGTTCAAGCCCCATCAGAGAAACACCGAGACCGCCGGAAGGCAGCATCCGCATTTCGGAGATCGGGAAGACAAGGAGTCTGCCGTGCTCGGAAAGCACTGCGATAAATTCGTCCTCCGCCTTGATCGGCACGGGTTCAAGCGCCCGTCCTTCATCGACTCGGACAAAGGATTTGCCGCTCCGGACACGCGCCGGCATATCGCCGAGCTTCGAAATAAAGCCGTAGCCCTTCGTTCCCGCGAGGAACATCTTCTGATCGGCCGGACCGCAGAAGATACCGACAATCTCGGTTCCCGGCTCAAGATCAATAAAGCTCGTGAGCGGAAGCCCGTCGCCGCGTGACCCGGGTAGCGCCGAAACAGCGATCGAGTAGGAGCGCCCGGAACTCGAAATCAGAATGAGCGTCTCCGTGCTCCGGCATTCGATCGACCGTCCAGGTCCGTCACCGATCTTGTAATTCATGAGCGAAATATCATGCCCATGCCCGGACCTCGTTCGGATAAAGCCCTTCTCGGAGAAGACAATCGTGACCGGCTCATCGAGCACCTGAGGCGCGGCCTGAAGCGGAGCCGCCTCTTCGACAAGCGTCCGGCGGTCATCCCCATAGGTCTTCGCGTCAGACTCGATTTCGCGCGCCACCGCAGTGGCAAGACGCCGGTCAGACGAGAGAAGCCGCGTCAGGCTCTTCTCTTCATCCCGGCACGACTCAAGTTCAGACTTGATCTGAGCCTCAGACAGCCGGGAGAGCTGCCGCAGCTTGATTTCCAGAATGTCCTCAGCCTGACGCTCAGAGAGGCTGAAGCGTCGCATCAGTTCGGGCTTCGGCTCATCGCTCTCCCGGATCACCGCGATCACTTCATCCACGTGAAGCAGCGCGATGGCGCGGCCTTCGAGAATATGGATTCGGTCCTGCACCTTCGCAAGGCGCGCTTCCGTTCTGCGGCGGACCGTCGCAACTCGGAACGCCACCCACTCGGAAAGAATCTCAAGAAGCGGTTTCTGGCGGGGTTTCCCGTCACTCCCGATCATCACAAGATTCATCGGCGCGTTGCTCTCGAGACTCGTCTGCGAGAAGAGCGCTGCAATAAAGGCGTTCCGATCGACTTTCGACGTCTTCGGCTCAAAAACGAGCCGCACCGGCACGTTTTTATCCGACTCATCGCGGACGTGGGAAAGGAGCGCAAGCATCGCGCTCTTTGTCTGCTGCTGCTCCGGAGTCAGCGTCTTCTTCCCGGCCTTCGGGCGCGGGTTCGTGATCGTCTCGATTTCAGAAAGCACCTGTGCGGTCGAGGTCTGAGGCGGAAGCTCCGTCACAATGAGACGCCACTGGTTATGCGACATCTCCTCAAACTCATAGCGGGCGCGGACACGAAGCGTGCCGCGGCCGGTCCGGTACGTTTCCCGGATCACTGAGGGAGAAGAAATAATCTGGCCGCCGCCCGGATAGTCAGGCGCGGGGAGCACCGCGAGCACGTCATCCAGCGTCGCGTCAGGCTTCTCCAGAAGCAGCTCACAGGCCGCTGCCACTTCCCGGAGGTTATGCGGCGGAATCTCGGTTGCCATACCGACCGCGATGCCGCTTGCGCCATTCAGCAGCACAAACGGGAGCCGCGCCGGAAGTACCGCCGGCTCCTTGAACGCTCCGTCGTAATTCGGGATGAAGTCCACCGTGCCGAGATCGATTTCAGAAAGCAGCAGTTCGGAAATCTTCGTGAGGCGGGCTTCCGTGTAGCGCATGGCGGCCGGACCGTCACCATCTCGGCTTCCGAAGTTTCCGTGCCCGTCCACAAGCGGATACCGGAGGCTGAAAGGCTGCGCCATGCGGACCATGGCGTCGTACGCTGACTGATCGCCGTGCGGATGGAATTTACCGAGCACATCGCCGACCACACGGGCGGACTTCACATAATTCTTATCAGCGGAAAGATGGAGCTCCTTCGTCATATCGAAGAGGATTCGGCGCTGCACAGGCTTCTGCCCGTCGCAGACATTCGGGAGCGCTCGGTCAGTCACCACCGAAATGGCGTAATCGAGATACGCGCGGCTCGCGAACCGGGCGAGCGTCAGCTTCCCCTCGTCCTTTTCGTCCGTCTCATCCTCGCCGAGGAACTGCCCCATCAGCTGCAGGGCAGACGTTTCCTCAGCGGTTTCGGGTTCATTCCCGGTGTCCGTGTCAACTTCGTTCCCGTCTTCGTCCACGGCTTCCATCTCTTCAGAATCCTGTTCCTCACCATCCGTAAACAGGGATTCCGTCGCGCCGTCTTCCGGATTCATGTCTTTCTTCGTCATTCAGTGCTGTTCCTTGTTTATCAGATGTCCGCGCGGGCCCGGTCACCGTAGCGTTCAAGCCACGTTCTCCGGGCTCCCGATTCCTTATGCCCCATCAGCATGGTCATCACGCTTTCGGTCTGAGCCTTGTCGACTTCCCCCCAGGAGATCGGAAGAAGGCAGCGGGTATCCGGGTTCAGAGCAGTTTCCCCGAGTTCCGCTGCGCTCATTTCACCCAGACCCTTGAATCGGGCAATGGTGAGATCCTCAGGATTGATCTTTTCCTTCGCGAGCTTCTGCTGCGTCCGGGCGAGTTCCCGGTCATCCAGGCAGTAGATCCGCCGCATCGGGCGGCGTCCTCTCGCCGGCACATCCACGCGGAAGAGCGGCGGCATCGCCACATAAACATGCCCCGCTTCGACGAGTCCCGGGAAGTGCCGGAAGAAAAGCGTGAGGAGAAGCACCTGAATATGAGATCCATCGACGTCCGCATCCGCAAGAATGCAGATCTTGCCGTAGCGGAGATGCGAGAGATCCGCGTCAGATGCTTTCTTATGCGGGTTCACGCCGATCGCGGTCGCGATGTCATGAATCACCTGGCTTGAGAAGAGTCTCGTTGGGGACACTTCCCAGGTATTCAGAATCTTTCCCCGGAGCGGCAGCACGGCCTGGAATTCCTTATCGCGGCCGACCTTCGCGGAGCCTCCGGCGGAGTCTCCTTCCACGAGATAGAGTTCGTTCCGCGTGATATCCGAGCTCTCACAATCCGTGAGTTTCCCCGGGAGCACCGCGACGCTGGACCCCTTCTTCCGGTCAATCTTCGGCGCGGACTGCTGACGCTTCTGCGCCTGGTGGATCACGAGTTCCGCGAGCTTCTTCCCCTCTTCCACATGGTCATTCAGCCAGAACTCAAACTGCGGCGTCACAAAAGCGCTCACGAGTTTCAGAGCGTCGCGGCTCGTCAGCTTATCCTTTGTCTGTCCCTGGAACTGAGGATCCAGCATCTTGCAGGAAAGCACATAGGACGCGCGGGAAAAGACGTCTTCCGCGAGAAGCTTCACGCCCTTCACGGCGAGCTGATGCGCGTCGATGAAGTTCTTCATCGCCTGAAAGAGACCGTCCTTCAAGCCATATTCATGCGTGCCGCCTGAAGGAGTCGGAATGAGGTTCACATAGGACTCACGGACAAGCGGACCTTCCTCCGTCCACGCGACCACCCAGGAGGCACCCTCGCCCTCGGAAAAGGCCTCGGTATCAGGACCTGCAAACCCTTCCGCCTCAAACGCGGGAACCGCGGGCGGAAACGCCATTTCGGACGCCAGATATTCGCCGAGCCCCCCTTCGTAAAGCCAGCGCTGATCGGTTCCGGCAATCTCGTTATGGAAGATCACTTCGCAGCCCGGCATCAGAACGGCTTTCGAGCGGAGCAGCCGCACGAGCTGTGACACCGGGATCACGGGAGAATCAAAGTACTTCGGATCCGGCCACGCGGTTACCCGGGTTCCGGTCTCGCTCTTACGCCTCGGGCTCTTTCTGGAGGCGAGCGGCTCATCAACAAACCCATCCTTAAAGGTAATCCGGCTCTCAAGCCCGTCACGCCAGACCACCACTTCCATATGGGTGGAAAGCGCGTTGGTCACCGAAACGCCGACACCATGAAGACCGCCTGAAAACGCGTACGCGCCGCCTGACGCTTTATCAAACTTGCCGCCCGCGTGCAGTGACGTAAAGACCAGCTGCACCACCGGCTGCTTCTCTGTCGGATGCATGCCGACCGGAATACCGCGGCCGTTATCCTCAACCGTTACCGAATTGTCCGGATGCAGCCACACCTCAATTTTTGACCCAAACCCGGCGAGCACTTCGTCACTCGAGTTATCGACCACTTCCTGAATAATATGAAGCGGGTCGCAGGTGAGGGTATACATCCCCGGTCTTTCTTTCACCGGTTCGAGCCCCTTCAGGACCCGGACGCTCGACTCTACGTAGCTGCCAGCTTGTTTGCGTGTTGCCATGTTTTCTCTGAAAGGGGAAGAACGGGATCCGGCCCATTCTTCAGGTGACAATAGGAAGCAGCCTGGGAACCCGGAACGGGTTCTCAGGCATCTGAGACGTTCAATATTACCGCAAGACCTTTGCCTGACGCCTTCGGATTCAGAAAGCCTATCAGGTGGAGACGCCTGAAAGCGCAGCCTCAGAGATCCTTGATGAGAGAAAGGAACTCAAGCCGGGTCGCGGTGTTTTTAAGGAAATAGCCACGCATGACAGAGGTCGTCATCGCGCAGTCATGCTCTTTCACGCCACGCCACGACATGCACTCATGCTTCGCCTTCACAATGACCGCGAGGCCATACGGCTTGATGAGGCGTTCAAGTTCGTCCGCGAGCTGCACCGTAGCCTCTTCCTGAATCTGCGGACGGGAGAAGATCCAGTTCGCGAGACGCGAGAACTTGGAAATGCCGATCACGTGGTCTGACGGAATCACGCCGATCCAGCACTGTCCCATGATCGGAACAAGGTGATGCGAGCAGGCGCTCCGGATCGCGATCGGTCCGACCGTGTAGATCTGGTTCAGCTGCTTCACGTTCGGGAACTCGGTGATCCGGGGGCGCTCCGTATAACGGCCGGAAAAAACTTCGCCGAGATACATCTTCGCCACGCGGTGAGCGGTCTCACGCGTGTTGTGATCGTTCTCTGTATCAATAAGGAGGGTCTCGAGCACGCCCTGGATTTTCTCCTCGAGCTCAGCCTCGAGCTGCGGCATTTCACCTTCTCGGATGTACTGCGCGATATTGTCGTTCGCGGCAAAGGGCGCGCCTGCCTCCCTGATGCGTTCACGAATCACGCTTGAAATCGGCTTTTCCTGATTGATGCCTTTTTCCATCCTTCTTACCTTTATTGATAGACGAGTCGCAGATACTGATTCAGGTCGAATCAGTTTTGGCGCTCAGCGGGAGCACCAATCTGAGAAGTTTAGTGGATTTCGGAAATTCCCATGCCGCCTGAGACAGAGGGATCAGCAGGCTCGGAATTTTCTTCCCGGTGTATTGCAAAAATGAAAAAATCCAGAACCTTATCATTCGGTTACTGGATTATGGGCAGTACCATCCGCTGAGATTCTGAGGTGTAAAAAATCAAGAACTTACGGATACGTCCCAAAAATGTTCATTCCTCTCTGCAGAAATGATGTCGGTTGGGACGTCTTAGATGTTTCTGTTCCTGCCAGGACCGTTATTCTCAGCAGGTCGGACATCTTACCCCAGCCACGAGCTGAAGTGAAGGCTGTCAGGCAAATGTCTGGGTTCTATCTCTTTCTTACAGTACGTTGAGACGTCATCACAGAGCAGCGTTTAAACCTTACGAAAACGCTTTAATTTTTACCCGGTTGGAATTGTTCGGATAAAAAAATGGTGCCCCCGCTGAGACTCGAACTCGGATCTAACCCTTAGGAGGGGCTCGTTCTATCCAGTTGAACTACGGGGACACCGGGGTTCCCGGACAGTCTCCGGGAACAGGGGTGACATTGTAGCCAAAAAAAGGTTTTTCCGCGACACACCAGATTTAACCAACTGCCATTTGCGGTAGGATGATTCCGAAGCAAGCGGTTTTCCTCTTTTTTAAGGCTTCAGCGCAAAACATGCAGATCCCATTAGATAACCTCAAAAGCAGTCTGCGGGACCGTATCGATCTTCTGATCAAGATCGGGTTCGGTGTCGCTGTGGCGATCGGCTGCTACTTCGTGGTCGCTCCGTTTGCGACAGCGATTCTGATTTCCGCCATGCTCTGCGTCGTCACCTGGCCATTCTTTATCCGGGTCGACTCCATGCTCGGGCACCGGAGAACGCTGTCCGCTGTTCTCATGGTCGCATTTCTTGCCGTGATCGTTCTGATCCCGCTCACGATTCTGGTCATTTTCCTCGCGCAGCAGGTATCAACAACCATCATTCTGATCCGGGACTGGGTGGCGGCCGGGATGCCGCTTCCTGATTGGCTCTCAACTCTCCCCTGGATCGGTGAATATCTCCACGCCCCGGTCGGGAAGATTCTTGAGTACCCGGAAGTCACCACCGCGCTGAAGCAGATCGCGACGGCCGCCTCGAAAGGTATCCTCACCTCAACCGCGTCGATCGTGAATGTCATTATTCAGATCCTGCTGATCGCGGCTATCGCTTTCGTCTTCTATCGGAACGGTGAGTCTCTTGCGAATAAGGTCCAGGGGATTCTTGATAAAGTAGGCGGCAATCTTTCAAACGCCTTCAGCTCAATCCTTGTCAATACGACACGCTCTGTCGTATTCGGAATTTTCGGTACCGCTCTTGGCCAGGCGCTCCTCGCCTATATCGGCTTTTTCATCTGCGGCATCCCGAATAAAACGCTGCTCGCGTTCCTCGTCTTTATCCTTTCCATGGTTCCGATGGGACCGCCGCTCGTCTGGGTGCCGGTGGCCATCGCGCTCTATCTGAAGGGCGATATGGGATACGCCATCTTCCTCGCTCTCTGGGGAACGTTCGCGGTGTCGAGTGTCGATAATTTCCTGAAGCCCATGCTGATTTCGCAGGGAACCCCGCTTCCGATGGCGCTCGTGTTCCTCGGTGTGTTCGGCGGTCTTCTCTCCTTCGGATTCCTTGGCATTCTGCTTGGCCCAATCTTCCTCTCGCTTGGGTCCGCGCTCTTCACGGCCTGGCTCGCACAGCCTGTGAGAACCGATACGAACCCGTCATCCACACCTCCCCCGGAGAGGCTCTCGGATGAGAGCGGAACACCGCCCGCGAAGGAATAGTTTCTCTTTAGCAGAAAAGCCTGAAATCCTTGAGTGAATTTCAGGCTTTAAAGTAAAACTCGCTTCGCTGTTTCAACTTTGCAGATTAAAAATTTTCATCAGGCTCCAATAACCATTCTGCTGTACTTACCCGTCAATTTTTTAACAGCCCATGCAATTAAAATACAGGCTACAGAAACACCTATAGCCACTACCAATGATACAAGCTCCGTCTGCCAAAAATTTAGGCTAGAAAAAAATTCTCGGTGATTATGCCTTACTAAATAGAATAAGAAAAACTGCTGCAGAAAAAAGATTGAAAATGAATATTTAGCAAGAACCTTAAGCACACCGTTTATGAAAAATACATTTTTTTCACCAGCCATCCAAAAAAGATTAAATACGCCAAACAAAGAGATAATTTCCCAAAAACCATAAATGAAGGACGGTTAAAGCTTAATTCCCAAGTAGGAAAATCGTAAACTTTTTTTGGATATCCAGTCAGGCACATAACGGCTATTGAAACCAGCACCGCTATAAAAACCACACAAAGCTTATCATTAACACTCTTTTCAACTATTTTATCGTAGTTTATAGCTGTAAGAATACCCAGCATATAAAAGCTCATCCAAAAAATTGTTGACAGAAATGGATTGAAATTTCTTCTACCAATAAAAAAGCTAACTATAGCAAAAACAATAAATAAAATTATCTTGTATTTATCACTCAGTTTTATAAAATTAACAAAAATAGGAGATACGGTAAACATCACCATTATAAAAGGAATGTACCAAAATGAGCTAAACATATAGCTAGACAAAATAAACGCATCATCCACCCCCTTTAAACTAAAATGATTTCTATATAACAGGAAGGCTGTTGCTACAACAAAGTAAGGACAAAAAACCTTCTTTATTTTGCTAATCATGAACTTCTTATAATCAAATCCCCTTTTATAAAAAATAGAGTAAAAAAGGAATCCAGATATAAAAACAAAAAAAGCACTACCATCATCTATAAATGCAGACCTAAAGTCTTCCAATACCAACCAATTTGATGCCCAGCCTCCTTCTAAATATTTTACCATTATCAAAAAATGTTCCCAAACTATCGTAAAGATAGCAAATCCTCTGAATAAATTTATATCTTCATAATATTTATTCGAACTTGATATTAAATTTCTCTTATGTAAATTATCAGTCATTTGCATATTTTATTTCTTACAAAAAATCAAATTATTTGCTTGATTATGCGACAAATTAAAGCCTGAAATCCACTCAAAGATTTCAGGCTTTCCTTTTTCAGAAACGGGCTTTTCTGATCAGATGCACATATCGTGCTTTCGATAGTGCTTCAGCTCATCAATCGACTCCTGAATATCCGAAATCGCCTGATGCTTCGTTGATTTCACAGAAGTCCATACATCCTCAGGCTTCCAGCGGCGGACGAGTTCCTTAATGGAGGAGACATCGATCGAGCGATAGTGGAAGAAGTTTTCAAGCCTCGGCATCCAGCGCGCCATAAAGCGGCGGTCCTGACCGATCGTGGAGCCGCAGAGCGGGCTCTTCCCCGCAGGGACAAAGCGGGAAAACGTTTCGATACAGATGTCGGACGCTTCCTCTTCATCAATCGTGCTTGCGAGAACACGGTCAATCAGACCGGACTTCCCGTGCGTCTTCGTATTCCACTCATCCATCGCGTCGAGGATTGACTTGTCCTGATGGATCGCGATCACCGGTCCCTCGTGAATCACATTCAGCTGCGCGTCCGTGATGATGGCTCCGAGCTCAATAATCCGGTTCACCTCGGGCTGCAGGCCCGTCATTTCAAGGTCGATCCAGATGAGGTTCGTTTCAGAGAAGAGCGGATCCCGCTTCGTATCAGTCATTTGCATTCCTTTTTACCAAACACGCGGCGGCCGTCTTCCGGACCGCGGTCTGTCATTTTCGCACTTTGCGCGGATCGCCGCCGGAATTCTATTTGCGGCTCCGCCGTTTCCGGGGTATGTTTGCAGAATCAATCACAAAGGATCCTACATGGCCCGACCCGCAAAACCCAAAAAATCCGCCGCTTCCGAGTCCCTGCTGACGGGACGCGTCACACGGAGCCACGGACGGCACCACTTCGTGCAGGGGCCTGACGGGGCACTCTACGAGGCCCACAGGCGGGGCCGGAAGGGCGACGTCGTGGTTGGAGACATGGTGCGCTATTCAGAGCCTTCTGGCGGCGTAGTGGCGATCGAGGAAGTGCTTCCGCGCACGAGCCTCCTCTTCCGGAGTGACGAATGGCGGACCAAGGAACTCGCGTCCAACATCGATCTCGTCGCGATTGTCTACGCGAGCCGTCCAACCTTCAACCCGTGGTTCATCTGGAAGGCGCTCCTCGCTGCGACGAAAGCCGGGATCACGCCGATCGTGATCCGGAATAAAACTGACCTTGAAGAGGGACGGGAAGAGGCGGACGCCGCTCTCCGGCAGCTGGAGGCTCTGGGGTATGAAACCCTTTCCATTTCCGCGGGATCAAAGCCTGAAGAAGCGAAACCGATCCTTGAAACCCGTTTCGCTCACCACAGGACGCTTTTTGTCGGTCAGTCCGGCATGGGAAAATCCACGATCCTCAATCTCCTCATTCCTGACGCCGGCGCCCGGACACGGGAATTCTCCGAAGCGCTCGATCTCGGGAAACAGACCACCACAGTGACCTGCTGGTACGACTATGGGGAAGACGGAGCCATTGTGGACTCCCCCGGGTTCCAGGAGTTCGGGCTTGAGCACCTCGATTTTGACGATGTGATTCTCGGGATGCCGGATATCCGGCAGTATGTCTCAGGCTGCCGCTACTTCAACTGCCGGCATCTGAATGAGCCTCAGTGCGGTGTGAAAGACGCTGTGGCGCGGGGTGATATTGACCCGAAGCGTTACGAGTTCTACCGCGACACCGTGGAGCGCATACTGAAGCGCCCGAAGTACTGAGACTCCGGGCGGTTCTGATTGTCCTGCTAGGGCGCCGCATCACGCCGGCGCTACTTCTGGCACTTCGGGCAGTAGCGCGTGCCGCGGCCCGCGATCTTCGTCAGCTGGATCTCGGTCCCGCAGACCGTGCAGGGTTCGCCGTCGCGGCCATAAACCCTGAGATTCTCTACGTTTCCGCCTTCATGCCCGGCCCCATCGAGAAAGTCCCTGAAGGTCGTGCCGCCCGCCTCAATCGACCCCAGCATCACGGATCGGATCGCCTCGCAGAGTTTCGCGGCTTCCGCCTTGGTTACCCGGTCCGCGTGTCTTGAGGGCCGTATACCGGCAAGAAAGAGCGCCTCATCCGCGTAGATATTCCCGACCCCGGCGACCACCGTCTGATCCAGAATCACCGCTTTTACAGAGCGGGAGGTGCCTTTCAGCTTCCGGTAAAGATAGTCCGGCGTAAAGGCGTCCCCGATCGCGTCGGGGCCGAGCGTGTCGTAACCCGAAATTCCGGTCTTTCCTTCGCTCGGAATAATCCAGAGGTCGCCAAGCGTCCGGACATCTCCATACGTCAGCTTCCCGCGCTCAAGGCTGAACCGGATCCGGGTATAAGGCGGATCCGGAAGCGATTCGTCCTCCTGAAACACGAGACGCCCCGTCATCCGGAGATGCACCATGAGGCTCTCCGGACCATCCAGCCTCAGAATCAGATACTTCCCCTTCCGGTCCGCGGCCCGGAATACCCGGTCCGTGAGAGCGCGTCTGAAGGCGTCCTCCGTCCGGTTCTTGATGAGACGGGGGAAGATCCACCGTCACCGCCGTGATTCTGTCCCCGGGAAGCTTGGTGTCAAGGTAGCGTCTTACGGTTTCAACTTCTGGCAGTTCCGGCATTCCGATTCTCCTATCAGAAAAGAAAAAGCGATCAGTCCTCTTTCTTCGGCACAAGCGACGTGAAGAGCCCGGTGCCCATCGCGTTCTCAGGCTTCGCCTCATCCACCTTATCGAGCTGCTCCGCGATCTTCGCTCGGGCCTCGTCCACTTCCAGACGGTCCTCCGCCTCTTCCTTCACGGAGTCATTCGCGACCTTGAGGAAATCCGGAATAAAGATGTCAGACTCGGCGATATCGCCCTCTTCCACCGATTCCACACGCATCACCTGGATCTCAAAGCGGAGCGTCCAGCCGGCGTAGGGGTGATTGCCGTCGAGCACCGCCATGCCGCCGCCGACATCCGTAATGATGTAGCCGCGCCCGTCATCCACCGGCACGCCGGGGATATGCGAGAACCGCATGCCTTTCTTCGGATTCTCGACCCCAAGCTTATCGACCGGGACAAGATGCACGAGGTTTTCATCAAAATCCCCGAAGCTCTCCTCAGGTTCGAGCACGAGATCGAAGCGATCGCCTTCCTTATGCTTCAGGAGCGCCTGGTCCATGCGCGGGAAAACGTCTTCCGCCCCGGCCCGCAGCGTCACGCCTTCCTCTCCCGTCTGATCGACGATATGGTCCCGGAGATCCCAGACCGTGACGAATACGGTGACGAGATCACCCTTTTCAATCTTCTTAGTCATTCTTTCCTGATTTCCTATTCTTTCCGCCGAAGGTTCAAGCGGCATCCGTTGCGTTATTTCTTCTCTTCTGAATCCCGGCTTCCGACTTCATGCATCACCGATCCCTCGCGGGCATTCTCAGTCAGACGCCTGAGGAGCCTCGGATCATTGATTTTCAGCAGTCCCTTCGGATTTTCGCCCCAGGCGTTCTCCCCCGCGCGGCTTTCCGTGATGAGAAGCGGAATAAAACCGATCGGGAAAAGCGCGAAAACGAGAATCGCCCAGAAGCCCGAGTGCGACATGTCGTGAAGGCGGCGAGCGGTCGCGCAGACCGCGAACCAAAGGCCGATCGCGATCAGACCGCCCCCGAGCATCGGGGAAGCTCCGGACCGGAGTCCAAGCCACGCCGCCGCGAAGCCCGCCATCATAACAGCGAGCCAGAGCACGAGTGCGCCTCCGAACCGGGCGCGTGTGAGACGTCCGTGAGTGGTCCAGGCGGCAATGTCCTTCAGTAACGGCGTTTCAGATAAAAGCGCCACAGAGAGAATCCTCCAGAATTACATAGAAAAAGGCGCAGCGAAGCCTCTTCTCACCCAAATTCCCGGATGAGGAAAGGCTTCCCGCGCCCTTCAGTGGATCAGATGCGAGGGCATTCTGTTCAGAGGACAGATACTCCCCCGCTCTGCCGATCAGCGGGTCTGTTCGCCAAGAAGCGTCAGAATCTTCGGCGCGACGCCGGTCGTATCCGGGCCGCCATTCGCGTTCAGCACGGTCACCCGGGTCTGATTGCCTTCGTCCGTCAGCTTGATCTGATAGGTCGGCGGCTCAACCGTCTTCGTCTGGCTGAAGAGGTTCGTGAAGAAGCCCTGTTCGCGCTTCTTCTCGGCTTCGTAGGTCGGATCCAGATACTTCACGAGGAACCAGCCCTTCGTGCGGTCGCGGTCAGACACGGTGAAGTTCATGCGGTCAATCGCGAGAGCCGTACGGCGCCAGGCGTGATCGAACGGTTCCTTGATGATGATCGCGGCGGCCTTGCCATCCGCGCCATTCACGATTTCGCTCTTATAGACCGGAGCCGCGGCCTTAGCGGCTGCCGTCCCCGCGGTCTTCTCAAGCGCCGCCTGCTTCGTCGACGGGAGATCCGCCTTCTTCAGATCGGGGTTGAATTCAGACTCAATCTTCTGAGCGAGCTTCGTCGCCATTTCGGCTTCGAGCTGCGGGTCACGCGGACCCGGCTGCCACACCGTCTGGTCGCCCTGATTGCCCTTCACCACTTCCACCATCGAGCGGTGCGTGATGTAGACATCCGTCGACCCATCCGGATTCCGTTCGAGGCGGCAGCGGTACTGATCGCGTTCGCCGGTCGAATAGACGGCGTCAATCAGCTTTCCGAGCGTCGCGCGGATGATGTCCTGCGGGAGACGGGCCTTGTTTTCAGCCCATTCCGTTTCGATGTAGCCGGTCTTCGGATCCTGATTCTTGATCGTAAGGCCGACAGAAGCCCAGAAGTCCTGCACCACGGGCCAGAGCTGCTGCGCCGGCACCTGAGTGTGGACCCAGCGGATATCGCCGTCACGCATCACCTTGGCGGTCACGGTTTCGGGGAGCACAGTCGACTGAGCGGCAGAGGCGCGGTTCGCGGCCGCTGCCTGCTGCCCCTGCTGCATGCTGCTCGCCGACACGTCACGCGTCCTCTGCGGGACGTTATAGAGGTTATCGTGCGGAACCTGGGAGAGATCCGGCGGAACTTCAAGCGGCGCGCGCGAGTTGCTTGACTCGTACTGAACCTTGTCGTTCGTGAACTGGGCACCGAGGTAAGAACAGGCGCTCAGGGCAACCGGAGTGACAGCAAGCACTGCAACACGCAGTAATTTCATCTTCATAACAGAATCCAAAAACCTCTTTTTACCGGGCAGCCTGTGCGAGAGATCTCTCAGACGGCCGCCCGGGGCGAGTCAAAAAGTAGTGAATTAAATGAGCCCGGCAGAAGCGAGCGCCGCCTCGACCTTCTTCTGACCCGCGGGAGTGAGCCAGGTGAGCGGGAGACGGATACCGGCCGGAATCTTCCCCATGCGGTTCAGAGCCCACTTCACCGGAATCGGGTTCGATTCGCAGAAGAGCTCCTTATGAAGCGGGAGGAGACGGTTGTTGATCGCGCGGGCCGTGGCGATGTCGCCCTTAAGCGCCGCCTCAACCATTTCATGCATCAGCTTCGGGGCGACGTTCGCGGTCACCGAGATCACGCCCTGGCCGCCTGCGAGCACGAGAGCGAGAGCCGAGTCATCGTTACCGGAGTAAAGCGCGAAGTCCTTATCCTTCGGAAGCGCGGCAAGCAGCGCTTCCGCTCGTGCGAGGTCACCCGTCGCGTCCTTCAGGCCGACAATGCCGGGAACCTCAGCGAGGCGCAGCACGGTGTCGTTCGTCATATCGCGGCCCGTACGGCCCGGAACGTTATAGAGGATCACCGGCAGCCCGCCCTCTCGCGCCACGGCGGAGAAATGCTGGAAGAGACCTTCCTGCGTGGGCTTGTTGTAGTAAGGGACCACCTGCAGAGAATACTGAGCGCCGACTTCAAGCGCTTCACGCGTGAGGCGGATCGCTTCAGCCGTGCTGTTCGCGCCGGTACCGGCGATCACGGGAACGCGCCCCGCGGCAGCCTCAACCGCGGCCTTCACCACCGCCGTATGTTCCTCAAAGGAGACCGTCGGGCTTTCGCCTGAAGTTCCCATCGAAACGATGGCGTCAGCTCCCTCGCTCACCTGCCAGTCAATCAGCTTCTGATAGCAGTCATAGTCAATAGAACCGTCATCCCGCATCGGGGTCGCAATCGCAACCAGAGCACCAGTAATCATGTTTTCTGACCTTTTGTTTCAGAACTGCCTCCGCTTCCGTGTCGGGTCACTCCCGAGAGCCGTCCGGAGACATCGATTGGGTGATTTTAAAGCAAAGTCCTCATACTTTCTTCTAGGGGAAAGCGGCGAGCGGAAACCGCTCAGCCTCCCTCTCGTCCTTCTCCCGAACGGCCACAATCCGTTCGACAAAGGAGTTCGCGGCCCGCCCTTCCTCAAACGCCGTCACGGTGAGCGGGGAAACCAGCTTGAGGAGCTCGCCTGACTTCAGCCAGTGATCTGGATTCGCGGGTTTCCCATTCGCCTCGGCGTGCGCCTTCGTGAACGTCTGATAGATCAGGACGCCGCCCGGAGCGAGATGCCGCACGAGTTCCGGGAAAAGCGGACGGTTCAGGTAATTCACCACGATGATGCCGGAGAAGAGCTCGTCCCCGAGGGGCCACGTTCCCGTCTCAAGATCCGTTTTCCGGAACTCAATCTCAGGGAACCCCGACGCGCGGAGCGCGAAGTCATCATCCCGGTCCACCGCGAGCACCGGGTAGCCGTAGAGCGCCGCGAGCACCGAGTGCCGCCCGAGACCGCACGCGGCATCAAGCACCCGGCCGCCGTCCCGCGGAATCGCGGGAAGAAAGCGGGTAACCCAGGAAGAAACCGAAGGGAGTGATCCGTTTTTTGCCGTCGTCATGCTGCGAAATGCTCCTTACCGAACCGCGTCATCAGAGACCGATGAAGAAATTCACGACCGCGCGGCCGAACGCCACAAGCGGCCCCGTGAAGAATCCCGCGCCGCCCACAAGGCAGAGCGCGAGGACAATCCACATTCCATAGGGCTCAATCCGATCGAGATACTTCCCGACGCTCCAGGGGAGAATGCCGACCGCGACGCGCCCGCCATCGAGCGGCGGGATCGGGATCAGGTTGAAGGCCATGAGGAAGATATTGATGCTGATGCCGTAGACCGCCATCTGAAGGAAGAACTGTTCCTGGACTCCTGCGATCACGAGAAGCTTCAGGATGATGCCCCAGATCACGGCCTGCAGGAGATTGCAGCCCGGGCCCGCGAGCGCGACCCAGATCATGTCGCGCTTCGGATTGCGGAGCGCGCCGAAATTCACCGGCACGGGCTTCGCCCAGCCGAAGATGAAGCCGACACCGCCCGCCGCGGCAGAGCCCGCGAGCATGATGAGCGGCAGAATGATCGTGCCGAAGGGGTCGATGTGCTTCGCCGGATTCAGCGTCACGCGCCCCATCATCCACGCCGTGTTGTCGCCGAACTTCCGGGCGGCGTAGCCATGCGCGGCTTCATGCATCGTGATCGAGAAAATCAGCGGAATCGCGCAGACCGCTATGAGTTGAATGATCGAATTCATGGTACAGAGAAGTCTAACAGCGGGGCAGGAAAATCCGGCTCCGCTGTCTGCGTAAAATTGATTGCAGTTTGTTGCAGGAATGAGGGCAGCGCGTGCCCCCGTCTCCTAGAGAATACCCGCAAGTGCCGGAAGATGCTTCCAGACAGGATCCAGATCCGCGGGAAGAGTGTGAATTTCACCGGGGCGCGGCCTTCCGCCCCCGATCGTATGGAAGTCGGACCCGAGGCTCGCGTAGAACCCATACTGGCGCGCGAAATCAGCGAGCATCGCTTCGGTTTCTGAACGCTGGCTCCCTGAGCAGACCTCGATTCCGAGGCCCCCCTCTTCGTGGAATTCCTTCATGAGCTGAGAGAGCGGTGTTGCTTCCGGAAGCTTATAGCGGCCCGGATGCGCGAGCACCGGGATGCCGCCCGCGTTCAAGATGATCGAAATGCCTTCTTCAAGCGACGGCCACACCGTTTTGATGAACGCGGGGCAGCCGTCCCCGAGATAGACATCAAACGCTTCCTGAACGGTCTTCACGTAGCCATTCATCTTCATCCAGCGGGCGAAGTGGGCGCGCGATAGCGTCCCCTTCTTTGCCGCGAACCGGAGCGCGCCTTCGTAGGCGTCCGGGAACCCGAGTTCCCCGAGGCGCTTCCCGATATCTTTCCCGCGGTTCACACGCTTCTCCGCCACATCGGCGAAAACGCGCGCGAGCTTCCCGTCCTCATACCGGATCCCCAGCCCCACCACGTGGATCGAGCGCTCGTTCCAGAGTGTTGAGACCTCAATTCCAGGAACAAACGTGATGCCATGCTTCACGGCCTCGCTCTTCGCCTCCGGGAGTCCATCCACCGTATCGTGGTCTGTCAGCGCGAGGAGCTTCACCCCGCACGAGTCCGCGAGCGTAACGAGCTCCGCGGGCTTCAGCGTTCCGTCGGACGCCGTGGAATGCGTGTGAAGATCGGTTTTCATTTAAAAGCCTTACGTAGTGCGTGTGACTCGTTTATCTTAGGACATCGGCAGAAATCGGGGAGAGAAGCACTATCCCCTTTTTGGATTTTGGGGAAAGTGATTAGGTACGGTTTTCATCTTCTCCCGCGTCGCTTGAAATTCCCCCTCTCCGCCCCCATATAAGGTTTTTAAGACTCATTGATTTCTCTTCTTTTCATAAGGGAAAAGGACACGGCAACGTATGTTTGACACGCTCGAGCACTTTTACTTTCCTAAGGCCAATGCACGTGGCAGCGCGATCCGTCTGCAGGAGACCTGGCAGACGATTCTGGAACGTCGCGCGTACCCGGAACCCGTGCAGCGTCTGCTCGGCGAAATGACGGCCGGAGCAGCGATGCTCGCGGGCTCCATTACGTTTAACGGCCCGGTGCTGCTCGAGATCGCGGGTGACGACCCGGTGCGTCTCGCGATGGTGGAAGTGAAGCCGGATCTCGGGATCCGCGCCGTGGTGCGGCTGAATGAATCTGAAGCGGATAAGATCCGCCCGGATTCTGACCTCAATTCGCTCGTCAACGCTCACGGCAAGGGCCGCTGCGCGCTGACGCTTGTGCAGCCGGACCCGTCGCTCAGAAGCCAGAGCTACCAGGGGATCGTCGACCTCGCGGGGTCAAAGACCGTGGCCGAGGCGCTTTCCGCCTACATGACGCAGTCTGAGCAGGTGGAGACCCGGATGTGGCTGTCGTCTGACGCCACTGCGGCCTCTGGCCTGATGCTGCAGAAAGTCGCGGCGGAAGGCGGCAAGGGCACGGACCCGGACTTTGATCCGGAAGACTGGAATCGCGTGCAGAAGCTCGCTGAAACGGTGACCCCGGATGAGCAGCTGAAGCTTGAGCCGCGTGAAGTCCTGAAGCGCCTCTTCTGGCAGGAGAATCCGCAGATGGGAACACCCCGAGCCCCGAAATTTGAGTGCGGCTGCTCACGTGACCGCGTGGGCGGCATGATCCGGGCGCTTGGGGAAGAAGATGCCCTCGCGCTTGTCGAAGAGCAGGGAAAGATTGAAGTTACCTGCGAATTCTGCGGGAAGACGTACGCTTTTGACCCGATCGACGTTCATCAGCTTTTTGATGAGCACGCGGCAAAGGGCACCGAAACCCGTCACTGAGTTCTGTCACTCTGACTAAAACAATGGGCAGGAATCCCGAGGGATTCCTGCCCATTTCATTTTTTGAACCCGGTCTGAAGTGAGGAAACTTACTTCTTCTCCGGCTTCTTCTGAGTCTTCGCCGCGCCGCCCTTGGCGTCAAGCGGATCATGCGCCGCGAACGCCTCAGGCTCCACAGCAGGCGCGTCGTCCGTTTCCGTCGGATTCGCCTTCTCAAGCGCCCGGCTTTCCGCCTTCACGGCCTCAGCCGCACGAGCCGCCTCTTCCGCTGCCTGCTTCGCCTGCTCTTCAGGCGAAGCCTTCACGCGGAAAAGCACTTCGCCGTTCCGGACCATATAGAGCTCACGACGCGCCCGTTCCTCGATAGCGGTCGTGCCTTCCTTAAGAGACCGGACTTCGGCGACCAGCGCCTCGTTCTCAGTCTTCTCGTGCTCGATATCCTGCTTCGCCTCGACGAGCTTATGCTCGAGCTCCCCGACGTGAAACCACCCGCCCTGGCCGAACCAGAGCGGTTTCTGAATCAGGATCGCGAGAGCCCAGACGGCGACGGCGAGCCAGATGCGCCACTTACGCATGCTGCGATTGCCTCAGAAAACGCTTTCCGCTTCAGATCGAGAAAGCCTTGCGGCCCGGATACACGGCGGCTTCACCGAGGCGCTCTTCGATACGGAGGAGCTGGTTATATTTCGCCATGCGGTCAGAGCGCGACATCGAACCGGTCTTGATCTGTCCGGCGTTGAGGCCGACCGCGATATCGGCGATCGTGGAGTCCTCGGTTTCGCCGGAACGGTGCGACACCACAGCGGTGTAGCCCGCGCGGTGAGCCATGCGGATCGCCTCAAACGTTTCGGAAAGCGTGCCGATCTGATTCACCTTGATGAGGATCGAGTTCGCGACACCCTTCTCGATACCTTCAGCGAGGATCTTCGGGTTCGTGACGAAGAGGTCATCACCCACGAGCTGAACCTTCTTACCGAGCGCCTGCGTGAGCTTCGCCCAGCCTTCCCAGTCGCCTTCAGCCATGCCGTCTTCGATCGAGATCACGGGGTACTTCTGGACCCAGCCCTCAAGCACCGCGATCCACTCTTCAGCGGTGAAGGTCTTGCCCTGCTTCGTGAGGGTGTAGAGGTTCTTTTCCGCGTCATAGAACTCGGAGCTCGCGCAGTCAAGACCGATCGCGATATCGTCGCCCGGACGGAAGCCGGCCTTCTTGATCGCTTCAACGATCAGCTCAATCGCTTCCTCGTGGCTCGAAAGAGCCGGAGCGAAACCGCCTTCGTGGCCGGCCGCGTCCGGTCTT